>ERZ808042.4-NODE-4-length-246627-cov-18.549353_pt1 | contig 246627 bp, 226 predicted proteins | sample MGYA00380193_ERZ808042 | MGnify/ENA primary metagenome ERZ808042 (study PRJEB31490, sample SAMN06133401) | mouse gut metagenome | isolation source: M1_2 | host: mice | place: China: Chengdu | collected 2015-05 ...
TGAATCGCAGTCATAAATTTTATTTTTGATTGTGGATTTAGTGGTGAGGCAGCGGGAGGGATACCCGCTGCCTTTTTACAACCCTTACCCCGTTCACAAATTCGCAAACCCACTAAATCCAGCTTACTATCGAAATCGTAGCAATCGACAAGGAGGTACTTGACGCAATGTTCGAGCGAATGACCTACCTTCATAAAATCATATTCAACCTCTTTGAGAAAATCCGCAACAAAAATTCCGGCGACTGGCTTTCTCTGGAAGAAACGTGTCGGATTCTGAATATCTCCGAGAGAAAAGTTCGTAACCTGCAATCCGGCGGCAGAATCGGTTTTGTCAGATATGGCAAGAAATGCAAATACAAGGCCGATGATGTATATGCCATAGTTCTGAAAGGGGGGTGCAGATATTGAGTGAGAGAATATACACCCACAGAGACGAGGCTGTAAGACTGTTCTTCACTCAATGCAAACTCTCTCTTGACATGGCGGAGCAGCTTGTGACAGAACACACTCCGATGCTGATGAACCGGCGGTTTATCACCGACGCCCAGCTTTCCGAGAACCTGAACATCTCCAGAAGGACACTTCAGGATTACCGTGACAGAGGTATAATCCCGTTTTACCGTCTGGACGGCAAGATTCTATATGACGAAGCCGACATAGATAAGTTCCTTTCGGAACGCTACCGACCTAAATACGAGGATTGACCTCGGTATGACAAAGGCGGCAACAGAGAATTATTACTCCGTTGCCGCCTTTAATCTATGTTCTCAGCTTCAGCCCAGACGTACCCGATTGAACTTGGTTCGCATAACCTCCATATCCTCAGATATGGTATTATCCATCATTTTTGCGTATATCTGAGTTGTCTTGATGTCACTGTGTCCCAGCATTTTTGAAATAGTTTCAAGGGGGACATGATTATTAAGCGACATGGTGGCGAAGGTATGTCTCGCGATGTGAGATGTGAGGTACTTGGGTATTTTTGCCAGATCTGCAATCTCTTTGAGATATGCGTTGACCTTCTGGTTAGACATAACGGGAAGTACCACGCCTTTGGCAAGGACAATCGGGTGGGCCATATACTTTCGCATTATCTCCTGCGGTATGTCGAGCAGGGGTATGACACTGAGTTCATCGGTTTTCTCTCGTCTTTTGCGAATCCACATCTTGCCGTCGCTGTCGGTAGATATATCCGAGGGTTTGAGATTGTGGACATCTATGAACGCAAGCCCCGTGAAGCAGCAGAACACGAAGGTATCCCGGACACTCTCCAGACGCGGGAACGCCTTTAAGTCGAGAGCCATTATACGTTGCAGCTCCGGCTCCGTAAGGAAACAACGCTCCGCTTTGGTACGCTTGAAACGCTTGCCGGCAAACGGGTCGTCGCTTATCCACTTGTTTGCGATGGCATACTGGATCACGTTCTTCAGGTAGCGGAGATAGCGCACGGTGGTGTTGTTGGCACATTCCTTGCTCATGCGAAGAAAATGCTCGAAGTCCTGAACGAAGCCTGCTGTAACATCCTTTACCGGGATGTCCTTCTCGCCACGGTTGAGCGTCATGAACTCTTCAAGATAAGTCACGCAACGCTCCCAGCGGCTGAACGTGGCATAGCCTATGTCGCCGCGCTCATATTCCTCGCGGCGTTTGATGTTGGTCTCACGGAACACGTCACAGAGCATCTTGGGCTTCTCCACCATCCCGAAATAATGGTTTTTCATTATCTGCGGATTGATGAACTGCCCCTCGTTTATCAGGCGGTTGTGTATCTCGTAGAAACGGGAGCGCACCATTTCAAGATACTTGTTAAGCTCGATGTCACGCCGTGAGCGTCCGTTACTTCTCTGGGCGCGCTGGTCCCATACCGACGGATTGACCTTGCGGCCAATTGTGAACTCCACTTTCTGCCCCTCGGTTGTTATGCGGGCATAGAGCGGATACTCTCCACTTCCTGCGGAGCGCGGCTTTCTCGGAAAGAAAGTCAGGGTGAAAAAAGAATCTTTCATAAAGTCTGCGGATTTAATGGTTACATAAATATAATCATTTTTTGCCGGATATGCAACCCGCACAGACCATCATGAAGATACCAAACGCGACAGACAGAAGCCGGACCCAATCGTGAGTCATTTTTTATACTGCAACTCACGGAATCGCTCAGAAGATAAGCGGCAAATCCGCTTAAAACAGCCCGAATCCGACTTAACGAGGCTTTAATTCTTAAATGAAGTTAAAAATCAAAGTCCATTCTCCGAAAGTGGGGCCGAAAAGTGGAGCCTTGAACCCTGAGCCTCTGCAAACTCGACGGCATAACGCCGCAAAATGCTGGTTGGCAGGCGACTCACTCGCTGAATTTTCAATCGTGAGTCATTTGCCTCACGATTGGGGTGACTCACGCATTACTCACGCTTATGCTCCGAAAACCGCTGTATTCTGCCGGATAGGACAAAAAGAAAAACGCTGGAAATCAAGTGATTTTCAGCGTTTTGCGGTGGAAGTTCGGACTTCTTGGTGATCCGCCTGGGGCTCGAACCCAGGACCCCAACATTAAAAGTGTTGTGCTCTACCAGCTGAGCTAGCGAATCTTTGGTTGCTTGCAAGAGGGGGATGTTTCTCAAAAGCGATGCAAAGGTAGGTGTTTTGTTTTGATTATGCAAGTGTTTTGCAGTTTATTTGCGGATGGAGCATAAAGTTGTTGGGGATGGATTGGTTTGTGGCGCGGTATGGGGAGGGGTGGGATTTGACTGGTGGTGCGGGCAATGGGGGATATTTCACGTCGGTATATGGTCGGTCTGATTGGCTTCTTAATTATTTTTAGGACATGCATTTTTTCCTGTAAGATTGTTTAGCATATAAATGCAAGACTATGAAACAGGACACCATATACGGCAGATTCAAGGAGGTTGTCTCCCGCTACCCATCGTACGATGCTATCATAGAGGAACATCGAAAGTTGACCTATGCCCAGCTCGACGCTATGGCCGATGGCATACTTGACAAAATCGGCAATGTGCGGCATCCCTATGTAGGTATAGTAATGAGCCATGGGGCCGAGATGATTGCGGCAATTCTTGCTGTGCTCAAGAGCGGGGCATCGTATATCCCGGCCGAACCCTCGCTGCCACAAGACCGCATAGACTATATGATGTCGTCTGCCGGAGCAGAGGTGGTGCTGATGGATGAATTTTGCCGAATTCTGCCCATGGAGGCACGTGTGGCAGAAGATAATTCATCGCCCGATATGCCGGCGTACGTGCTTTACACTTCCGGGACTACCGGCCGGCCTAAGGGCGTCGTGGTGGAGAATCGTAGCGTAGTGAACTATGCCGAGGCGTTTGAGGCCGAGTTTCACGTCGCTCCGGGAGATGTGACGCTACAGTATTCGGTATGCTCATTCGACATCTTTGTGGAGGAGGTTTTTGCCACCCTCCTGAACGGGGGCGCGCTTGCCATACCGCCGCAGTCCATCCCTATGTCAGACATGGCCTCACTGATGGATTTCGTCGCACGCCATGAGGTTAGCATTATAAGCGGCTTCCCGTATCTCCTTGCCGAGATGAACCGTCTGGATGCAATCCCGTCATCCTTGCGGCTGCTCATAAGCGGAGGCGATGTGTTGCGCGACAGCTACATTAGCCGGCTAAAGGATATGGGGGTGGAAATCTACAATACCTACGGGCCGTCGGAGACGACTGTCTGCGCCTCATATTTCCGTTGTGACAACGCGCAGCCTCTCGCCGACGGCACTTTCCCGATAGGAAAAGAGGTGAAAGGAGTGAAAATCAAAATACTTGATGACAACTTGGAGGAGGTGGCAGACGGTGGGATAGGGGAGATATGCATCTATGGTGAGGGAGTCTCACGCGGCTATCTTGGCAATCCGCCGGAACAGGCCAACTTTGTCCTGTCGCCCGACGGGCGCAGGATGTACCGCAGTGGCGACTTGGGCTATCGGCTGCCTGACGGCAACATAGCTTTCCTTCACCGTAAGGATGAGCAGGTGATGATTCTTGGCAAACGGGTTGAACCCGATGAGGTCGAAAATGTGCTCAACACCGCTCCCGAAGTGGAACGTGGGGTGGTTTGCCCATACTCCGATGACAGCGGGCTGTCATATCTCGTCGCATATTTTGTGCCAAAAGGGAAAAAATTCTCGTTAGCCTCCATAAAGGCTTGGCTCTCCTCCAAATTGTCTGATTTTATGGTTCCGGAATATTTCGTGGCCATGAAAAGCATCCCATTGACCGTGCGCGGCAAGGTCGACCGGGCATCGTTGCCCGTGGTGCTGAAGGAAGGAGGGCTTTATGGCGACTGAATTGCGTCGTGTCTCCGGTGTGGAGGAATTGATGCGGTGGCGACAGGAGGTGATTCAATCGGTTTTCGGGAAGGAGGCCGATGGCGGCCTGTCGCTTGCAAACCGCGAGTACTATTCGTCCCATGTCCGTGATGATACCCACGTGGCCGTGGTGGCAAGTGTGGATGGCATGGATGCGGGGTGTGGAGGCATATGCCTGTATGACGAATTGCCGTCGCCCGACAACCTCACAGGCCGCTGCGCCTACCTGATGAATATATACGTGCGACCCGAGTTCAGGGAGAGAGGTGTAGCGACGGCTATTGTGAAATTTCTCGTTGAGGAAGCCCGCAGCCGCCGTTGCGGCAAGGTATATCTTGAGACGACTGATGCCGCGAGGTCGCTTTATGCCGCCATGGGATTTGATGAAATGAAAGATATGATGAAATTATGGGACAGAGTCTTAGAATAGGTAAGCTTGACTGCATGTATGCGCGGCAGTCGGAGGCGAGAATTGCATACGTGCTGTATCCGATGGAGACGCTTGGGGCGTGGATTGATGACGCGGCCCGACGCTATGACGTGAGCATTGTTGTGATAACGGGTATGGATTGGGACGACGATATGACGCCATGGCCCGCAAAAGGTGTTCCCGCAGGAACGGCCGATTTCAAGGGAGACGCACCTCGGTTTATGGCGTCGCTTCAAGGCGCCGTTATGCCCGAGGTCGAAAAGGCGATTTGGATACACCCCGTGGAACGAAACCTTATCGGGGTTTCATTGTCGGGACTGTTCACCATGTGGCAATGGGCAATGTACGGCATTTTTAACAATATCGCTTCACTGTCCGGCTCATTCTGGTATGAGGGGTTCGCCGATTGGTTTGATAAAAATATGACGGTCAAGGGCGGACGCGCTTTCCTGCTTTTGGGTGACAGGGAGGCCGATTCGCGCATCTTGCAGTTCCGCAGTGTGGCTGCGGAGACGCAGAGGGTTGTGGCCCGGCTTAAGGAGATTGGCATAAAAACTGAGTTTGAGCATGTGCCGGGCGACCATTTTGCCGACCCGGTAGGGCGGCTTGACAGGGCGTTTGCCACCCTTTTTTCACCAATTGGAGGTGCAAAGGTGGGATGATTGTGGTATTTTTGCGTAAATTTGCCTTATGGAAAATAATAGCAGACAGACCGGTTCCCGGCGAAAGCTGTGGTTGGCGATAGGTGTGCCTGTCGCCGTGCTGCTTGTCATTGCGGCTTGGGTGGCATGGGGCTATCTTGGCGGTAGCGGGCTAAGTGAGGCGCGGTGGGTGTACCTGCCGGCCAATGTCTCGCGCGAGGCGATGCGCGACAGCCTTGTCTCGGCATTGGGCGACGATACGGGAGCAAGGGTCGACCGACTGTGGTCGGTGTTTGGCGAAGACCAATTGCCACACGGGGCATTCAGGGTAGAAGCCGGCACAAGCCCGGCGCGCATTTACCGTCGGTTGTCGCGTGGCGCGCAGACCCCCGTGAGAGTGACGTTCAACAATGTGCGCACGATGCGGCAGCTTGCCTCGCGGGTGGCATCGCGCATGGAGTTTGACGACAGCGGATTTCTTGCGGCATGTGACAGCGTGCTGCTTCCCATGGGGTTGAAGTCACCTCATTATCCTGCTGCATTTTTCCCTGATACCTACGAATTTTACTGGACGGACAGTCCTGTCAAAGTCGTTGGCCGGCTTGTCAGGGAATATGACCGTTTCTGGAATGACACCCGACGCGGGCGGGCTGCAGCCCTCGGGTTGACACCTGTCGAGGTCGCCACCGTAGCGTCTATAGTAGAGGAGGAGACCAACAACCGGGCAGAGCGTGGTACGGTAGCACGCCTGTATCTCAACCGTCTTAAAGAGGGGATGAAGTTGCAGGCCGACCCGACGGTGAAATTTGCAGTAGGCGACTTTTCGCTGCGGCGTATCCTCGGCAAGCATCTCGCCACGTTGTCACCCTACAATACCTATATATACAAGGGACTGCCGCCTGGCCCGATACGCATCGTTGACCGGGCGACCCTCGACGCCGTGCTTGATGCGCCGGCAAACGACTATCTCTATATGTGTGCCAGGGAGGATTTCTCCGGGTCACATAATTTTACCCGCAGCTACAGCGAGCATCTTGCCAATGCACGCCGCTACCAGGCCGCGCTCAATGCCAAAAACATAAAATGATGACACGCTCTGACGACAACGAAGAAGGCTGGGTGGTGTTTGACACCTACTATAGCGATGCTGACGCATATATCGACAAAGGCGTCCTGGAGACTAACGGGGTGCCCTGTGTGATAATGAACGAGATAATATCCACAGTCTATCCATTGACCATGACCCCGCTCGGCGCAATACGCCTCATGGTGCCTCGTGAACTGCTTGAGGAGGCCCGGCGCATAATGGCGTCACCGCCTGTCGGGCTATGAATTTTCCCCGTCGATACGTGCACCCTTTATTATGTACTGGTTGTAATAGGAGAGCAGGAGAGCCGTCAGGGGGAGTGCCACAATCATTCCGAGCAGCCCGAGCAGTGTGCCCCATATCGACAGCGACAGCAGAATGAGCGCGGGGTTAAGTCCCATCGCCTTGCCCATTATCTTTGGCGTGAGGATAAGGTCCTGTATCGCCTGTACCACACAATACACCGCCATTGCCTCGGCAAATATCACCCAGAAATTTCCACCCTGGTCCACCGACATGACAAGGCATAGCATGGCCGTTATCGGGATTGAGATAAGCTGCAGGTAGGGCACCATGTTGAGAAGTCCTATAAACAGTCCCAGCACTATGGCCAACGGCAGGTCAATGATGAGGAATCCGATGCTGAACAGTATTCCGACGCACAGTGCCACAAGCGCCTGTCCGCGAAAATAATGGTTCATCGATTGCTGGATATCGCGCCCTATCTTGAACGTAATCTTGCGGTAACGGGGGGGCACCATGCGTTTGAAGCCTACCGACAGGCGGTCATAGTCAATCATTATAAAGATGAGGTAGAGGAATACCACGAGCCAGCTCACGACGTTGATGATAAACCCGATGCTTGTGCTCACCAGCCCCCACGTACCCCTCAGCGATGACTTTATCACCTCAATCCACTCTTGGCGGGTGAGCATGGCCGACAGTTGCTCAAGGTCAAAGTTGGTGCGTATGAAGCGGTGTATGCCGTCGGGCATGAACGGGATGTTAAGCTCGGTCTGGGAGTATTGACGTATCATGACGCCCACCTGTGCAATCTCCTCGATGATTGACGGGATAAACAGGTAACACAGCACACCGATGAAAAATGTAGCCTCAAACAATGTGCAGAATATCGCCACCGCCCGTCCGCGCAGATTGAGCAACCGCCGGTTGAACTGCACAAACGGCTCCAATATATAGGCTATCAGGCAAGCCACGCAAAACGGTAGCAAAACCCCCTTCAGCACATTGATAAGGTAAAGTGCCGCGATAAAAAGCACCACGGTGATGAGCATTCTCACCACCCGGTCAAACGTATATGGTCTCCTTTCAGTCATTCCCGGTCTGTCAATATTAGTGTGGCGGCAAAGTTAGCCACATTCACCTTATTGTGCAAAAATTTCATGGAGGCTCATATGGATTTCATGTCGGCAGTATGGAGATTTAGGGGGGCGATTGTTTTATGCGAGGATGTTTTTCACTAAATTTGCCGCATAAATAATCACTAAACGCTAAATTTATTATGACTGCTGCTATTAGGGAGGCTTTGAACGATAAGCCTTGGGCGCGGTGGACGGCCTTGACGCTCATTGCGCTGATGATGTTTTTCGCCTACATGTTTGTCGATGTCATGGGGCCAATCAAGAGTCTGCTTGAACCAGACCTCGGATGGAGTTCGACGGCATATGGCACTTACCGCGCATCGGAGTATTTCCTGAATGTGTGCGGATTCCTGATTATAGCCGGATTTATTCTCGACAAGACCGGCATACGCTTCACCGGAATGCTGTCGGCATCGCTGATGGTCATCGGGGCTGTGATAAAGCTTTACGGCATAAGCGACCTATTTGTCGGGACCGCGCTTGAGCATTGGCTCAATTCGTGGTGGACAGCCCTCCCGGCAAGCGCCAAGATGGCGTCGTTGGGCTTCATGATATTCGGTTGCGGCTGTGAGATGGCCGGCACAACGGTGTCAAAATCAATTGCCAAGTGGTTTAAGGGCAAGGAGATGGCTCTCGCCATGGGCCTTGAGATGGCTATTGCACGGGTGGGCGTATTCGCCATATTCTCAATTTCGCCGTGGATTGCCGCCGAGATGGGTACGGTGGTGGCTCCTGTCGCTTTCTGCACCGTGTTGCTCCTCATCGGACTGATATTCTTCAGCGTGTTCTGTGTGATGGATACCAAGCTCGACCGTCAGCTCGGGGCTGCCAAGTCGGGCGAGGAGGCCGAGGAGGAGTTCAAGGCATCCGATATCGCCAGGATTTTCTCAAGCCATATCTTCTGGGTTGTGGCCCTGCTTTGTGTGCTTTACTATTCGGCCATATTCCCGTTCCAGGCTTATGGGGCTGAGATGCTGCAATGTAACCTTGAGGGTATCTCGGCGCAGCAGGCATCCGACATCTTCCGTTGGTTCCCTATCGGGGCGGCCGTCATAACGGTGTTCCTCGGCAACTTCCTCGACCATAAGGGGAAGGGGGCGACGATGCTTATACTCGGGGCGTTGCTGCTCATAGGCTGTCACTTGATATTTGCCCTGCTGCTCCCCGCGACCCACAGTGAGGTGTTGGCCTATGCCACCATCATCGTGCTTGGCGTGTCTTTTGCGCTCGTCCCTGCCGCCCTGTGGCCCAGTGTCCCCAAGATTATAGAGGAGAAGGTGCTCGGTAGCGCATATTGTCTGATATTTTGGGTGCAGAATATCGGGTTGTGCCTCGTGCCGCTGCTCATCGGTGCGGTTCTTGACTCGGTCAACGCCGACAATCCTGCCGTGGTTGCCGCAAAGGCACAGATAGAGACCCTGCGTGCCGAGGGCGTGGAAAATCCCGATGTGTTTATTCCTTACGACTATACCGTGCCGATGCTTATATTCGCATGTTTCGGCGTGTTGGCCCTTATCCTTGCCGTCTATCTGAAGGCTCTTGACAAGAAGAAGCACTACGGCCTTGAAGCCCCCAATATCAAGCCCGTGGTCTCGGCTGAGGAGGCAGAAGTCGAGTCCGCCGAGGAGTAACGGCTATAGCGTCACCTCATACTGTTAAGCGCGTCGAGCATCGATTGAAGCTCGACGCGCATTTTTTTTAGGCGAGTGATGGCGTCGGAGCGACGCGACACCCCCGACTGGTTGCGGCGTATCTGCTCCTGCGCGGCCTCAAGTTTCAGCCCCTTTTCCTTTACGAGAAAGTGAATCATGCGCAGGGTCTCTATATCCTTTGGGGTGTAGAAACGTGTGCCATGGCCGTTGCGGCGCGGTGAGAGGACGGTGAACTGCGACTCCCAGAAACGCAGCGTCGACAGGGGCAGCCCGAGCAGCTCGGCGACCTCGCGTATCCTGTAATATCGTTTGTCTAAATCTTCCATAATCAGATTGCGTCAGTCCATGACGTGACCGGCATTTTCGGCGGCTATTATCAGCTCGTCATACTCTTTTGGCGTCAGGTCATGGAAATAGTAGTTCACGGGATTTTGTGGCTTTCCGTCATATCGGACCTCATAATGCAGGTGAGGTCCTGTGGACTTGCCTGTGTTGCCCACCTCCCCGATGAGGTCGCCGCGCTTGACCTTTTGTCCGGCATTGACAAGTATCTTGCTCAGATGGGCATATCGGGTGGTGTAGTTGTACCCGTGGTCGATTGTGATCATATTGCCGTATCCGCTGTTCCACTCTGCCTCGGTCACGTTGCCGTCGCCCGTGGCATATACAGGTGTCCCTATGTCGGAGGCAAAGTCCATACCCTCGTGAAACTTTGTTGTGCCGTATACCGGATCGACCCTCACACCGTATCCCGATGCCATCTGCTTGAGGTTAAGCTCCGATATGGGCTGTATCGACGGTATATGGGACAGGCGGTCGCGTTGATTGCCGGCAAGGGATGCCAGCTCGTCAAACGACCGTGTCTGCGTGTAGAGGCTGCGGTCGAGTATATCGACCTTGCGTGTGATGTTCTTTATCAGCTCGGCATCGTTGAGATGGTCGAGATGGCGATAGCGGTTACGGTTGTCGAGACCCGCATACCGGCGTGATGCCGAGATGCGGTCGGCTCCCATCATAACGCGGTAGAAGTTGTCGTCACGCTCGGCGATGTCGTTCATTACAGCCAGGGAGCGATCCACGCGCCCTTGCAGCAGGTTCATTTCGGCGAGCAGCTGCTCGTTCTCCTGCCGTAATATCTTCTCCTTGGGCAGGTCAATCCAATAATACACTATGACAAAGAACAGGGCGCCGATGCCGAGTCCCACCGCAAAATGACGCGCGACGGTCAGCACACGGTCGCGGGTCGACGGGTACACACGGTCGTAATGGTCGGTGGCCGGGTTGTAACGGTAGAATACCTTTTTACTCATCGTGAGGATGTTGTCGTGTCAATCCTTGCAAAAATAATTGATTTGGATTACTTTTGCAGAGATTTATGGCAAAGATACGCAAAAAAGCAAATTTATTTGGTTTTTGCAGAGCCTAAGTATAGAGATGTCTGCGGTATGAAGCGCGGGCGACTAATAGGACAATCAATAATAAAATCTTGCAATATGCTCACAGCAAAGGAAATACGCGAATCATTCAAGGATTTCTTCCGTGGCAAGGGCCATCAGATAGTGCCCTCGGCCCCAATGGTGATTAAGGATGACCCGACGTTGATGTTCACCAACGCCGGCATGAATCAGTTTAAGGATATTATACTCGGCAATGCGGCGGCAAAGTACAACCGTGTTGCCGACTCGCAGAAGTGCCTGCGCGTGAGCGGCAAGCATAACGACCTTGAGGAGGTCGGCATGGACACCTACCACCACACGATGTTTGAGATGCTTGGCAACTGGTCGTTTGGCGACTATTTCAAGCGTGAGGCCATAGACTGGGCGTGGGAATATCTTGTCGATGTGCTCAAACTCGACCCTGCGCGGCTCTATGCCACCGTGTTTGAGGGCGCACCCGACGAGGGGCTGGCCCGCGATGACGAGGCGGCCGGATATTGGGAGAGGCATCTCCCTGCCGACCATATCATCAACGGCAACAAGCACGACAATTTCTGGGAGATGGGTGATACAGGTCCGTGCGGCCCCTGCTCGGAGATACATATCGACCTGCGCAGCGACGAGGAGCGCAAGGCCAAGGATGGCCGCGAGCTTGTCAACCACGATCATCCTCAGGTGATAGAGATATGGAATCTCGTGTTCATGCAGTACAACCGCAAGGCCGACGGCTCGCTGGAGCCTCTGCCCGCCAAGGTGATTGACACCGGTATGGGCTTCGAGCGCCTGTGCATGGCGTTGCAGGGAAAGACATCCAACTATGACACCGATGTGTTTACCCCGCTCATTACGAAAATAGGGCAGTTGGCCGGAATGGAATATGGCAAGGACGCAAAGGTCGACATTGCCATGCGCGTCATAGCCGACCATGTGCGCACTATAGCGTTCTCCATCGCCGACTCCCAGCTCCCGTCCAACGCCAAGGCCGGTTATGTCATACGCCGCATCCTGCGTCGTGCAGTGCGCTATGCCTACACGTTCCTCGGGCAGAAACAGGCATTCATGTACCGGCTGCTCGACACGCTTATCGACTCTATGGGAGAAGCATACCCCGAGCTTGGCAAGCAGCGTGAGCTGATAATGCGCGTCATCAAGGAGGAGGAGGATTCTTTCCTGCGTACCCTTGAGAACGGCATACGTCTCCTTGATGGCTCAATAGCGGCTGCACGTGCCGCCGGCAAGACGGAGATATCGGGTAAGGAGGCATTTGTGCTCTATGACACCTATGGATTCCCCCTTGACCTCACGGAACTTATATTGAAGGAAAACGGCATGACGCTCGATCATGCGGGATTTGACAAGGAGATGGAGGCTCAGAAGGCGCGTGCCCGTAATGCCGCTGCCGTCGAGACCGGCGACTGGATTGTCGTCAATGACGGTGAGCAGCAGTTTGTAGGCTACGATTCCACGACAGCCTCGACCAAGATACTGCGTTATCGCAAGGTGAAGCAGAAAAACAAGGAGTATTATCAGATTGTGCTCTCGTTTACTCCGTTCTATGCCGAGATGGGCGGCCAGGTCGGCGACCGGGGCGTCCTTGTCAACGGCGACGAGACGATAGAGATATATGATACAAAGCGGGAGAACGGCATGGGAGTGCACTTGACCACCAAGCTCCCGTCGGATGTGACCGCTACGTTTGATGCCCGTATAGATGAGAAGGCCCGTCTCGCCACATCAAGCAACCACACTGCGACCCACCTCCTCCATGAGGCTCTCCGCGAGGTCCTTGGCACTCATGTCGAGCAGAAAGGCTCGTATGTAAGTCCCGATGTATTGCGTTTTGACTTCTCCCACTTCCAGAAGCTCACCCCCGAGGAGATATCGCGTGTGGAGCATCTCGCCAATAAGAAAGTGCGTCAGGCTATCGCCCGCGACGAGAAGCGCAATGTGCCCATTTCCCAGGCTCTTGAGATGGGTGCTATGGCACTTTTTGGCGAGAAGTACGGCGACGAGGTGCGTGTCATAAAGTACGGCGACTCGGTTGAACTGTGCGGCGGCACACATGTGGACAACACCGGCAACATCGGCATGATTAAGATTGTCTCCGAGAGCAGTATCGCTGCCGGTATACGTCGAATTGAGGCAGTGACGGGCGAGCGTGTTGAGGATATGCTTGATGACCTGAAGCACAATCTTCAGGGGATATCGGCTATGTTCAACAATGCTCCCGATGTCATGGAGGCTGTGCGCAAGGCCATCGATGAGAACGGTGCGCTCAAGAAGCAGGCCGAACAGGTGTTCAATGAGCGCGTCAGCGCACTTACCGCCGATGTGATAGCCAAGGCCCATGAGAAACAGGGCGTGAAGGTTGTCTCCCTCAAGGGTATAAGAATGCCTGAGATGGCTAAGAATGTGGCTTTCGGGGTGCGTGCCCAGTTGCCCGAGAAGACGGTGTTTATTGCAGCTACGGAGGATATGAACCATCGCCCGTTGCTTACGCTGATGATAACCGAAGACCTTGTGAAGGAGGGGTTGAACGCCTCGGCTATTGTACGTGACGCTGCCAAGCTGATTCAGGGTGGTGGCGGCGGCCAGCCCGGATTTGCTCAGGCCGGTGGCAAGAATGCAGATGGCCTGTCGGCTGCATTCGACAAGATGTACATTGCATTGGGGCTTGAATAGTCCCATCAGTCAGTGTATTATATTATAGAGGAGACCTTCGGCGTTGACCGCGTCGAGGGTCTTTTTGTCTGGCGACACAAGCGTGATGTTCTCTGACACTCTCATCAACGGTAGGTCATCATGGTGGTCGGTAATGATGCCATGTAGTGAGAGTTTATTGCGTCGCAATAACGCCAACACTTGGTCGCGTTTCTCTTCGCGTACCGTTTCACGCCAGTCTTGAGTGTCGGATGGGGGGGTGGCGATGCATCCGTCCAACGAGACCCCTTGCGCAATCAGAGATGCGTAGGAGGCCGGCGCGGCAGTGGCAAGAATGACGGCTTTTCCGGCTTGTCGTTGCTGACGGCACATCCTGCATACGGATGGATTGATGTACCGTGCAAGCCTATTGGCAAATTTGTGAAGCTCATCATGCCCCATTATCGGCTCGGTGACGCGCAATAGCCTTTGCTTCAGCTGACTGTGGGTGATGAGCCGTAGCTTGCGTACGGCAATCCATGCCGCCACGCGTGGAATGATGTCGATGCGTAGTCGCCGCAGTGACTGCCAGGCGGCAAATTTGAGATATTCCTTGAAACTGTTACGGGTCAACAGCGTTCCGTCAAGGTCTACAATTATTGCCGAGCAAAATGAATTCAGCTGTCTGTCGCCCATGGGAATCGTATTAGTGTGCTGTCATGATACAGCCGGAAGTCGGCATCGATGGCGGGGTGTGGAGTGGTGACGGTAATTACGCCAATCGATATGTCGCAATGGGGGTAAAGCCTTTTGAGCTGGCCCACGACATTGACCATTGTCGCGCCCGAGTCGATGGCATCGTCAACCACGAGTACACGGCGAGGACCATAAGAAAGGAGATCGGAGACATCCTCTGGCAGGGAAATCTCACCTATTCGCTCGGCCAACGGACGGTAGCGCGTGCAGTATGATTCGATAATCCTCGCCATGTTCAGCAGCAGATGGGGAAGGCATCTTAGTATGGTGCGTGTTATCTTATAGCCCTTTATCTTGGTGGAATGGCGCCGCATCTCCACGTCGGCCCTTTTTGCGCAGGGGAAATAAGGGCATAATCGGTCGGCCACATAGCTGCCGCCGCGCCTTATCCCGATAATGACATCGGGCGTCATGCCTGCATCGGCCACCCGGGACGCCAGGAGCGAACACATATCCGCAAACTCCTCGTGTGTAATAGTTATGACTTTCATGACACTGCGCGGCATATCAGTTGGAACGTCTTTCGGCCAAACAGGGACGCTATTATTCCGAGCTTGTTCTTTACCCTCACTTTCGGATTGACGAGGCTTCCGTACCGCAGCTTCTTGATATTGCGCCAGCATCGGTCGGCATGTGGGCTGTCACCATATCCATTGGCTGACAGCAGTTGCATCATATTGAAGTTGGCGCTCAATTTGCGGTCGTGCGCCGCCGGCAGCAGTTGTGGATGTGTGGCGGCGATGTGCCTCTCAATGTCGTCGGTCACATCAAGCACGTCAAGCCGTTTTAGCGTGAAATTGCCTGTGATACTGTCCTCCCGCAGGCGGTAATAATAGAGTTGTGACGGCGTGTGTGCAATCTTTCTTGCCTGTAGGTAGAGAAGATAAAATGTCGCCAGGTCCTCATAGATTTTTCCCTCGGGGAAATCTACGTTATCAAACAGGCTTTTGCGGTAAAGTTTACCCCAGGTGGAGTGGTTGAGCCTATTTTGATATAGCATATCGCTGATGGCATCAACCGGTGACATGGCGACTGGAGTATTCTCTTTTGAGGCAGGCGTTGAAATCTCGTCGCGTAGCCAAAATTCCGAACATGATGATATGTCGGCTCTAAAAGCCATCATATTGCGATACAAAGTCTCAATCATGTTTGGGGCAATCCAATCATCGCTGTCGACAAATGTCAATATAGGGCCATGCGAGTGGCGTATCCCTGCGTTGCGGGCCGAGGATAGCCCTCCGTTGGGCTTATGGATGACTTTAATCTGTGGATTTGATGTCGCATAACTGTCACATATCACCCCCGAGCGGTCGGTAGAACCATCGTCAATGAGGATGACTTCGAGGGTGGGGTAGGTCTGTGCAAGTATGCTGTCAAGGCACTTTTCAAGATATTTCTCGACATTGTATACCGGCACTATTACTGATATGAGAGGCAATTCATCCATCAAGAGCAAAGATAGTCAATTATTGCCAAACAATGAGGGGGTGGAATCGGATAATTTTTACTAATTTTGCACCTGCGCATTTTTGTCTTTACATCAATTGGTCTAAAAGGGTGCGATAACTTTATATAAAACGTTCATTCTATGAATATAGCCATAGTCGGAACAGGATATGTGGGACTTGTCTCGGGAGCATGTTTTGCCGAGATGGGGGTTGATGTGACGTGCGTTGATGTCAACGAGGAAAAAATCAATAATCTGCTTGAAGGCAAGATTCCTATCTACGAGCCAGGACTTGACGAGATGGTGTTGCGCAATCATCGTGAGGGCAGGCTGCATTTCACAACTTCCCTGGCCGACTGTATCGATGATGTAGAGATTGTGTTCAGCGCGGTTGGCACTCCTCCCGATGAGGATGGCAGTGCCGACTTGCAGTATGTGCTTGACGTCGCACGGACCTTCGGGCGGAATATAAAGAAATATACGATTCTTGTCACCAAGTCGACAGTCCCTGTCGGCACGGCCATGAAGGTAAAGGAGGTTATACAGGCCGAGCTTGACCGTCGCGGCGAGTCAATACCGTTTGACGTGGCGAGCAACCCCGAGTTTCTCAAGGAGGGCACGGCCATAAAGGATTTCATGAGCCCCGACCGTGTTGTCGTGGGCGTCGAGTCCGACCGAGCCCGCGAGATGATGGGTCGTCTCTATCGCCCTTTGTTGCTCAATAATTTCCGTGTCATATTCACTGACTTCCCGTCGGCCGAGATGATAAAGTATGCCGCTAACTCCATGTTGGCTACCCGCATATCCTTTATGAACGATATAGCCAATTTATGCGAGTTGGTCGGTGCTGATGTCAACATGGTGCGCAAGGGTATTGGCTCAGACACACGCATCGGGGGCAAGTTCCTGTATCCCGGATGCGGGTATGGAGGCTCATGTTTCCCCAAGGATGTAAAGGCCCTTGTCAGGACTGCCGAGAAGGCAGGTTATGAGATGCGGGTGTTGCGTGCCGTGGAGGATGTCAATGAGAATCAGAAAAGAGTTCTGTTCAATAAATTGTCCCGCTGCTACGGCGGCAAACTCGACGGCTTGACTGTGGCGATGTGGGGACTTGCATTCAAGCCCGAGACCGACGACATGCGGGAGTCTACTGCCCTTGTCACCATCGGACTGCTTCTTGAGGCGGGATGCCGTGTCAAGGTCTTTGACCCCGTGGCGATGGACGAATGCCGCCGTCGGCTCGGCGACGCCGTGGAGTATGCCCGCGACATGTATGATGCCGTGCTCGATGCCGATGCCATGCTGCTGCTTACCGAGTGGAAACAGTTCCGTATGCCCTCGTGGGGCGTGATACGCAAGACCATGGCGCGGCCGCTTGTGATTGACGGGCGCAACATCTATGATGCCCGGGAAATGGAGGAGTATGGGATTGAATACCACTGCATAGGACGAAATTGATATAAACTTCAAAAACTTATTTGTTTGGTAACATGAAACCACGCGTATTGATTGTAAACAAGTTCTACTATCCCCGAGGAGGGGACTGCGTATGCACAATCAATCTTGAACGCCTTTTGAACGACAAGGGGCACGACACTGCCATATACTCGATGTCTTATCCCGAGAACATCGAGTCACGGTGGACACCCTATTTTGCCTCCCCGATAGATTTCGGCGGTGGGGCGACCCGGAAAATCGCGGCATTGAAGCGTACTCTCGGATTGGGCGACATCAAGGCCTCCTTTGCGCGTATACTTGCCGATTTCAAGCCCGATATAGTGCATCTCAACAATATACACAGCTATCTGTCGCCCGTGCTTGCCGTTATGGCTCGCCGACACGGGGCCAAGGTCGTATGGACACTCCACGACTATAAGCTGATATGCCCGTCATACAATTGTCTTTTTGACGGGAAGCCTTGCGAGGACTGCTTTGACCACAAGTTTTCCGTTGTGAGCAAACGGTGCATGAAAGGGTCATTGGCCGCAAGTGCGATAGCGTTTATGGAGGCCTTGAGGTGGAACCGCAAGACGCTTGAGCGCAATGTTGACCTGTTTATATGCCCGAGTGTTTTCATGAAGGAGAAGATGGAGCAGGGCGGCTTTAACCCCTCCAAGCTGATTGTCAACTGCAATTTTGTCGACTTTGACAAGCTGGCTCGTTTTGCATCCGCTCCGCTTGTCGACCGTGACGACTACTATTGCTACGTCGGTCGTCTCTCCCCCGAAAAGGGCGTTGGGATGATGCTTGAAGTGGCCGCGTCTATGCCTCATAAGATTAAGGTGGCCGGCGACGGGCCGCTTCTTGAACCGTTAAAGGAACGGTATCGCGGATGTGACAACATCGAGTTCCTTGGCCGGCAGAATGCCACCCAGGTGAGCGAGCTACTTTCCCATGCGCGATTCTCGGTCATTCCCTCGATGTGGTATGAGAATAACCCGTTAGGTGTCATTGAGTCGCTTTGCGGCGGCACGCCTGTTGTCGGGGCGCGTATCGGCGGCATTCCTGAGCTTATAGATGAGGGCGTATCGGGATTGACTTTCACTGCTGGCGATTCATCATCGCTTGCCGACGCCATAACGCGCGCCTATGCCACACGGTGGGACAATGCGGCCATAAAAGAGGCTGCCATCGACCGTTTCTCGGCCGACCGCCATTACGAGATATTGGAAAATATATATAGCACACACATAAAATAATAGAAACAGAAACAACTATGGGAGCAATTAAACCTACTGACGCTTCAATTATTCTGACGTATCGTTGTCCGATGCAGTGCAAGATGTGCAACATCTGGCATTATCCGACCGATAAGAAGGAGGAAATCAAGGCCTCCGACCTACGTTCACTTCCACAGCTTAAATTCATCAACCTCACAGGCGGCGAGCCGTTTATCCGTGAAGACCTCGCTGAGATTGTCGAGGAGTGCTACAAGCACACTGACCGCATCGTCATCTCGACATCCGGGTGGTTTGAGGACCGCGTTATAGCCCTTGCCAAGAAGTTCCCTAACATCGGTATCCGTATCTCTATCGAAGGTCTTAGCTGCAAGAACGATGAGTTGCGTGGCCGCGAGGGTGGATTTGACAAGGGATTGCGCACGCTCTTGACCCTAAAGCAGATGGGCGTGAAGGACATCGGGTTTGGTTGTACTGTTTCCAACAACAACTCCAAGGATATGCTGTCGCTCTACCAGCTGTCGTTGTCTCTCGGCATGGAGTTTGCCACGGCTTCGTTCCATAACTCATATTACTTCCACAAGGATGACAACGTGATTACCAACAAGGAGGAGGTCTGCAAGAATTTTGAGCAGCTTATCGAGTGGCAGTTGCAGGAGAAACACCCCAAGTCATGGTTTCGCGCTTTCTTCAACATGGGGCTTATCAACTATATAGAGGGTGGGCGCCGTATGTTGCCGTGTGAGGCCGGTTCGGCCAATTTCTTCATCGACCCTTGGGGCGAGGTGTTCCCGTGCAACGGTCTTGAGGAGAAATACTGGAAGGAGTCGATGGGCAACATCCATAATGCCGACTTTATGACCATATGGGAGAGCGAGCAGGCCGAGAAAGTGCGCGAGAAGGTGCGCAAATGTCCCAAGAATTGTTGGATGGTCGGCACGGCATCACCTGTGATGCACAAGTACATCAAGCATCCCCTGAAGTGGGCGGTCAAGAACAAGATACGCTCCATGCGCGGGTTGAAGCCATGCCTTGACAAGACGTGGTATGATGTCGGCCAGGACCCCATGCAGGGCGACTTGCGCGAAAAATTCTAATATCGCCAATCTTTCAAAAATTCCGATATTTATGAAGATTGTCGTTGTCGGGACGCGTGGCATCCCGGATATACTTGGCGGGGTGGAGACTCATTGTGAGGAACTCTATCCCCGCATTGCCGCCATGGGGCATGATGTCACTGTCATACGCCGCTCGTCATATGTCACGGAAGATAACCGCCGTGACACATTCAAGGGCGTCAGGCTTGTTGACGTGTATGCTCCACGAAAGAAGAGCATCGAGGCCATCGTGCACACTTTTCTCGCTGTCATAAAGGCTCGCGGCCTCAATCCCGATGTGCTCCACGTCCATGCCATCGGGCCGTCCATAATGGTGCCGTTTGCACGCTTGCTCGGCATGAAGGTGGTGATGACCAACCACGGTCCCGACTATGACCGCCAGAAGTGGGGACGTATGGCCAAGACGGTGCTCAAGACAGGCGAGAGGTTTGGGACACTGTTCAGCCACAAGGTGATAGTCATCTCCGATGTCATCGCCGAGATACTGCGTGAACGGTATGGCCGAACCGATACCGAGTTGATATTCAATGGAGTTAATCTACCTGTCAAGTCCACAGCCAATGACTTCCTTGCCGAGAAAGGGATTGTAGGCAAACCTTACATCCTCGCGATAGGCCGTTTTGTCAAGGAGAAGGGGTTTCATGACCTCATTGATGCATATATCAAGTCGGGGCTTGCAGAGAGTCACAACCTTGTGATTGCCGGCGACAGCGACCATGAGGATGATTACTCGCTGTCGCTCAAGCATAAGGCTCGGGAGTCGGGAGTGATATTGACCGGTTTTATAAAGGGTGAGCGTCTCAACCAGGTGATGGCCAACGCCGCGCTGTTTGTGATGCCATCATATCACGAGGGTTTGCCTATAGCGTTGCTTGAGGCTATGAGCTATGACCTTGACGTGCTTGTGAGCGACATCCCCGCCAACCGTCTTGAAATCCTCCGTCGTGATGATTTCTTCCCGGTAGGCAATATCGAAGCCATGTCTGAGGCTATGAAACGTAAGATTGCGGCAAAGGCCACTCCTCGGAAGTACGATCTGAGCGCATATGACTGGGACAAGATTGCTCATCAGACAGTCAATGTCTACAAGAATATCGCGCCCGGCAGGTGACGATGACGGCCAGGCTTTCGTTGCCCGGCGGTTATTCCAACTCAAGTACGCGACCTGAAATTGCCCCTTATTAAATGCCCGATAAATGTTAACCAACTGATACATTATATGAGAATGAAAAACTTTTTGCGATTGGTGTCGCTTGCCGTTGTCGCGGCATTTGCCATCACGGCTGCGGCACAGGAGTTTCCGAGACTGCCCAAACTCCCCGTCGACACGGCTGTAAGGATTGGGCGTCTTCCCAACGGCTTGACCTATTATATCCGCCATAACGAATATCCCAAGGGGCAGGCCGACTTCTACATAGCACAGAAAGTAGGCTCTATCCTTGAAGAGGATAACCAGCGTGGTCTCGCGCATTTCCTCGAACATATGTGCTTCAACGGGACAAAGCATTTCCCGGGCAACGAGGTGGTGTCGTGGCTTGAGACGGTGGGCGTGAAGTTCGGAGAGAATCTCAATGCCTATACCGCTGTCGACGAGACGGTCTACAATATTTCCAATGTGCCTGTGGCCCGTGAGAGTGTGCAGGACAGCTGCCTGCTCATACTTCACGACTGGGCAAACGACCTGTTGCTCGATCCGGTCGAGATAGATCGCGAGCGCGAGGTCATCCATCAGGAGTGGCGACGCAGCATGGTGGGGCAGATGCGCATACTTGAGAAGGTGCTTCCCAAGATATACCCGGGCAGCCGTTACGGGTACCGCTTGCCTATAGGCACGATGGAGATTGTCGACAATTTCCCGGCGCAGGACTTGCGCGACTATTATGAGCGGTGGTATCGGCCCGACCAGCAGGGTATAATGGTGGTCGGAGACGTGAACCCCGACCGCATCGAGGCAAAGATAAAGGAGATATTTTCCGATATAGAGATGCCTGCCGATGCCCCTGAGCGGATATATATTCCTGTCGGGGACAACAAGGGCACTCTCTATGCCATCGGCAGCGACCCGGAGCAGAAAGTGGCAATAGTTGAGTTGATGTTCAAGACCGACGTGTTTCCCGACTCGCTTAAAAACACGATTCCACACCTTGGCTCCGACTATATGACATACGTGTTGACGCGTATGCTGAAGTCGCGGTTTGCGGATATTGCCTCGCGTCCCGATGCCCCGTTTGCCAACGCGTCGGCGTCTTACGGCGATTTCTTCCTTGCCAAGACCAAGAATGCGCTCACCATATCGGGGATGGCAAAGGAAGGGGACATCCGACCTGTAGTGGAGGCCATCTACCGCGAGTTGTTGCGGGCTGTCCGTGGCGGCTTCACGCCTACGGAGTACGACCGTGTGCGGAGTGAATACCTTTCCCGTATTGAGACGATATACAACAACCGCAACAAGGTCGAAAATGGCAACTATGTGCAGGATTATGTACGCAACTTCATTGACGGCGACCCGATACCGGGCATAGACTATGAGACTCAAGTGCTAAAGCTGCTTGCCGGCCAGATTGATGTCAGTGCCATAAACACCTTGCTTCGGTCGATGGTGGGCGAGGACAATCGTGTGGCACTCGTGCTGCTGCCTGAGAAAGAGGGGTCTGCTATGCCGTCTGAAAAGGAATTGGGCGATATTATGGCTGCGGTCGATGCCGAGACTATAGAGCCATATGTCGACACAGTGAAATCAACTCCGTTGATTGAGTCTCTACCGACACCCGGCAAGATTTTGTCAGAGACACAAGACTCACAGTTTGGCACGACCGACTGGCTCCTTTCCAACGGTGCGCGTGTGATATTGAAACCCACGACATTCAAGGATGATGAAATCCTCTTTGAGGCGATAGCCAAGGGGGGCACATCGGTATATGATGACAGCCACGCGGCTAACCTTATCTTCATGCCTGTAGCCCTGTCGCGTCATGGGCTTGGCGGTTACTCCTATAATGACTTGCAGAAGTACATGTCGGGCAAGCAGGCAGCCGTCGACCTGTCGTTTGACGCCTATTCACGCGATATTGACGGGTTTGCCACGCCAAAGGACCTGAAGTCGCTCATGGAACTCATCTATATGACGTTTACTGCCATAGATATTACTCCCGATGAATATTCCGCGTTGGTAAACAATATATCTGCCATGTTACAGAATCAGGTGAAAGACCCGCAGTATAATTTCAGCGTAAAGGTGTCGGAAAATCTTTTCCGCTCCCCGGCACGCCGAAGCCTCGACATGGCCGTGCTTAATGATGCTGACCGTGACGGCATACTCTCTATCGCCCGCGATATGCTCGCGAATGCCGCCGACTATACGTTTATATTTGTGGGTAATGTTGATGTGGACTCCATGCGTCCCCTCGTAGAGCAGTATATCGCGACATTGCCGGGAGACACCTCCAAAAAAGCTGTCGTACATCACAATCCGGCATTGTCGATTACTCCCGGTGCCTCCACCGACGTGTCATCCATGAAGATGGAAAATCCCCAGGCGTTTGCCGGGATATTCCTGTCGGGCGATGCGGACTTCACGCCGCTCAATTCCTATCTGGCAAGTATCGCGGGACAGATTCTGACAGCCCGTCTTGTCGAGAGTGTACGCGAGAAGGAGGGAGCAGTCTACTCCATCGGGGCGAATGGCGCGATGAGCCGCACATCGGATGTCCCGGTGGTCATACAGAGTGTATTTCCGCTCAAGCCGGAGAAAAAGGATAGGGTGCTTGAACTGGTTGCCGGAGAGCTTGACGACATGTCGGCAGGCATTTCAGATGCAGAGCTTGCCAAGGTCAAGGAGTTTATGGTCAAGGAGGCCATTGAGGGCAAGGAGCGCAACGGTGCGTGGCTTTCGGCCATCTCGCGCACGCTGCTCAACGGCGTCGACACATTCAACGGCAATACGGAGTTGCTCAACTCGATTACCCCGGCCCAGGTCTCGGCGTTTGTCGCCAACCTCCTCAAGCAAAACAACTACCGCGTCGTAGTGCTCATGCCCGAATAGCCGGCATAAAGATATAATTTTTTGAGAGCCGGTCCGTGCGTTTGCATTGTCAAACGCACGGACCGGCTCTCAAATTGTAAGTGGTGGTGGGCTACATTGATAGTTTGGCCGTTTTGTCAGGGGATACGGTCGGATGCGTCGGCTGTGCTTTCGGGGGCTTGTTGACGGCGATGTAGATGGCGCTGAATATGCCGAGGGCGACGAGCATGGCGGCCTGAAAGCTCCACATGACGATTGAGAATGCGGCCCCCTCAGCATTGGTTATGCCGTAAAGGGAGAGGGCAAACATCACTGCGAGATTCCACGGGCCGAGACCCCCGTTGGATGGAATCGCCATGCTGAACGACCCGAATACAAACACCACAAGCCCCGGAATCAGCCCCAACGCCATCCCTGGCTCGGAGACGAGTTGACGGGTGAACGGGAACGCGAAGAAGCATACGTAGGTCTCAAGAAAATAGCAGGTCCATATGCCGAATGTCAGCACAATGTACATTCCGATACCCTTCATCGTGAAAAGCACCTTGAATCCGTTCCACAGACGGTCTATAACGCCATCAATCTTGCGGATATACTTGTAGTTGCGGCAGAAATGGAACACGCTCCACAGGATGCCGACCCCTAATGCGATATAACACCACATCCATGGATTGTCGGAGAACGACTCTATATCCTTGCCGACGGCATACCGCGTCAGGAACTGGTCTATCGCCGGATGGGCGACGATAAGCGCCAAACCCAAAAGGGCGAGCACCACCACCGCGTCGGAGGCACGGTCGCCGAGGTCGGTGCCTACGACCGACGACAGCGAGGCGTGCTCACGGCGCGTGATGTAGACGCATCTCCATACTTCACCGAGCCGTGGGAAAACGAGATTGAGCGCATATGCGCCGAATATCGAGACGCTGTAGGCGGTCGGCGTCATACGCGGGATGCCGACACCACGCAACTGTATTCCCCAGCGGATGCCCCTTATGATGTGGGACAGCGTGGTTATCGCCATCATGAGGAATATCCAGCTGTAATCGCATCCGTGCCTGACGATGTCCATCACCTTATGGATATCGACTTTGTGGAAAAGCCATATGATTAATGCGACCGACACTGCGAGCGGCAACAGGTATCGGAACGCGCTTCCGAGCAGCTTGCGCCAATGGGTATCGAGATGCTCCCTGATGTCGAGTATGGGATTGCTTTTCAGATTCATTAGAGTACGCTTATTATATCCTATAGATATAACGCATGCGCTTGGTGAAAGTTGGGGCCTGCTATTACAGCGACTTCAGCACCTCGGCAAGGCGTCGGGCATGTTCCACGGCACGGTGGCGTATGTCGTCGGTCTTTTCCTGCGTGTCGGCTCCGGCCGTATTCATCCCGCCGGTATAGATGTAGTCCTCCCATCTCATGCCGCATAGCGATGCGATGCCAATAAACGGGGGCATGAAGGCGTCAATAGGGTAGTGCTGTGCGCCGTCATAGCTGTATGCCTCGGCCGGCGAGCCTGAGGTAAACGACAGCACAAGGCTTTTTCCCTTCAGTCGGTCACCACCTGCCCCATAGGCAAATCCGTAGGTGAACACTTGCTCGACATAGCGGTGGAGCAACGATGGCGAGCTATACCACATGATGGGAAACTGGAATACCACGATGTCGGCACCGGTAAGGCGTTCCTGTTCCTTCTCCACATCGATTTCAAACGTCGGATAGAGAGTGTCGAGCAGCGCGATTTCAGCCGATGGAAACAGCCGTGCCGTCTCTTCAAGGATGGTCTTGTTTGCCAATGATTTCGCAAGGTCGGGATGCCCCGAGATAATAAGGATATTTTTCATAGAAGCTGAATTTTGGGTTGAAAGTCCACCTATATTACAATTCCCGGCCTCCAATTGTTTTGCCGGGGTGGATATACAAAAACGGCATCATCCTCATGAGCGGGATGATGCCGTTTTTGTATCGTTGACAGTGCGGTTTACTTGGCCACGCGACGCTCCTTGATGCGAGCTTTCTTGCCGGTGAGCTTACGGAGATAGTAGAGCTTGGCACGGCGTACCTTACCGTACTTGTTGACTACGATAGAGTCAATGAAGGGTGACTCGATGGGGAAGATACGCTCCACGCCGATGTTGTCGCTCATCTTGCGCACGGTGAAACGCTTCTTGTCACCTTCGCCGGAGATACGGATTACTACACCACGGTACTGCTGGATACGCTCCTTGTTACCTTCTTTGATGCGGTAAGCGACTGTGATGGTGTCGCCGGGTCCGAATTGGGGATGTTGCTTGCCTGATGCAAACGCCTCTTCGGCTACTTTAATTAAGTCCATTTTCATTTGTAATTTATTGATTCATAAATACTCGCAATATAACAAGCAGCCTTGTCTTGCCAGAGATTGCGAAATTCCGCTGCAAAATTACTATTTTTTCTCCGTTTCACCAACCTGTGGCACAAGTTTTTTCTCATCCCCATGGCAAATTGCGGGGTGAAGGATTGGTGACGGGGCTGAAGTCGCTGATGAGGGCTCTCCCGTTGAGCACGGTCTCGTATTTGTTGAGGTATGCTCGGGCCATCACTGCCGAGTTGAACATCTCCACGGCATACTCGTGGCATACCCGGGGCGGTATCGTTCTCCCATGGGAGACGTCGGCCGCCATAGCGTCGGCCGACGTCGAGAGGTAGCCTGCATTCACGCTATCAGCAGGCATGACCAGTTCGGGCAGCGAGCCGTAGGGGGTGGCAAATACGGGCGCGCCGAAGTATAGCGACTCGATGACGGCGAGGCCGAATGGCTCGTGCCATGTCACGGGAAACAGCAGCCCCCGTGAACGCTCGATATAGTGGCGTTTTGCCTCGTTGTCAACCATCCCGTGAAATCGGATGGAGGGATAGGGGGTAAACCTCAGCCCCATCTTCAGGTTCAGCCGATGACCGCCCAGCACGTCAAGCCTTATGCCGGCACGGCGTGCCACGGCGATTGCCCCTTTGAGGTTCTTTACCCTCCACGCGGCATTGCCGAGAAAGTGCACCCTGTCGCGGCGTCTCGTCAAGTCGGGTGTCCCGTAGTCGTCCCAGTCAAGGCCATTGTGCACATAGGAGTCACATCCGTAGCGGGCGGCATGGTCGGCCGAGACGAAGATTGAATTGCGGTCGATGTGCCCGGGCTGCATCCCGTTGCCGTGGAGCGTCACGACATATGGCTTGTCGAGGTCGCGGCAGTCGGTCGTGTTGTTGAAGTGCACCACGTCGATGTCGGGAGGCAATTGCGCCGCGACAGTCCGTGACGGGTCGTAGGGTATGATGCGGGCAAAGGATGACTGAGACCCCGCGCGGCAAAGGAACGTGACGTTGTGTCCCATCCTCGCGAGGGCTTTCCCGAGTCCGTATGCGACCCTCTCGGTGCCGCCGTAGAGCGTGACCGGCAGTCTGGCGTCTATTACGATAGCGATATTCATGGCGTTTATCGTGTGCTGTCTTAACGATAACGCGCCATCTTCTTCGGGAACATGGCGCGTTATCGTTATTGTCGGTAGTCAGTGCATTATTCCCACTCGATGGTTGCCGGGGGCTTGGAGGAGATGTCGTAGCATACGCGGTTGACGCCACGCACCTTGTTGATGATGTCATTGGAGACCTTGGCGAGGAACTCATAGGGGAGGTGCGCCCAGTCGGCGGTCATGGCGTCGGTGGAGGTCACGGCACGCAGGGCCACGGCACGTTCATAGGTGCGCTCGTCGCCCATCACGCCCACGCTCTGCACGGGCAGCAGGATGACACCGGCCTGCCATACCTTGTCGTAAAGGCCGTTGTCGCGCAGGCCCTGGATGAAGATGTCGTCGGCGTCCTGGAGTATGCGCACCTTCTCGGGGGTGATGTCGCCGAGTATGCGCACGGCGAGTCCCGGCCCGGGGAAGGGGTGGCGCTTGATGAGGTGCTCGGGCATCCCAAGCTCGCGCCCCACGGCACGCACCTCGTCCTTGAACAGCAGTCTAAGAGGCTCGCATAGACGCAGGTTCATCTTCTCGGGAAGGCCGCCCACGTTGTGGTGGCTCTTGATTGTCGTGCCGGTGATTGACAGAGACTCGATGCAGTCGGGATAGATTGTACCCTGTGCGAGCCACTTCACGTCCTTTATCTTGTGAGCCTCCTCGTCAAACACGTCGATAAATCCCTTGCCGATAATCTTGCGCTTGCGCTCGGGGTCGGTCACTCCGGCGAGTTCGGAGAAGAACTTCGCGCTCGCGTCCACGCCGATAACATTAAGTCCGAGGCACTCGTAGTCGTGGAGCACGTTGCGGAACTCGTTCTTGCGCAGCATCCCGTGGTCGACGAATATGCAGGTGAGGTTCTTGCCGATGGCCTTGTTGAGCAGCACTGCGGCCACCGACGAGTCGACGCCGCCGCTCAAGCCCAGCACGACCTTGTCGTCACCAAGCTGTGCCTTGAGTTCGGCCACGGTGCTCTCGATAAACGATGCCGCGCTCCAGTCCTGCTTGCCGCCGCATATGTCGACGACAAAGTTGCGCAGTAGCTGTGTGCCGTCCTCGGAGTGGAACACTTCGGGATGGAACTGCACGCCCCATGTCTTCTCGCCATCTATCTGGTAGGCGGCTATCGCCACCTTGTCGGTCGATGCGATGGTCTTGAAGCCGGAGGGGATGGAGGTGATGGTGTCGCCGTGGCTCATCCACACCTGCGTGTTGTCACGCAGCCCGTGGAGCAAGGGATTCTCCTTGTCAAACTTTGCAAGGTGGGCTCGGCCATACTCGCGTGTGCCAGCAGGCTCGACCGAGCCGCCGTTGGTGTAGGCCAGGAACTGTGCCCCGTAGCATATGCCGAGTATCGGCAGACGTCCGCGTATGGCCGAGAGGTCGGCCTTGAACGCCTTCTCGTCGTAGACCGAGAAAGGGCTTCCGGAGAGTATCACGCCAATGACCGACGGGTCGTCATGGGGAAATTTGTTGTAAGGGACGATTTCGCAATACATGTTCAGCTCGCGCACGCGGCGTCCGATGAGCTGCGTGGTCTGCGAGCCGAAGTCGAGGATTATAATCTTCTCTTGCATTATATATACGTTTGGATAATGATTACCGCAAAGGTACACATAAAAATTGATATACGCCGATAAGAGAGCAAAATACGTTAAATTGCGGCAAGAAAGTGTTGCGAAATGAAAATAAAAATTGTTTTTGGCGAGAAATTCATTGAACAAACTTAAATCAAGCGACGTTATGATAGTGAATCTTCGCTGAAAACGTGCTTTAGAGGCGGGTTGGAGGCTATTTATTTAGAGACATATAAAATTTTTATAAATTGGTTTTAGTTATGAAAAAGAATGTACTATTAGTAGTCGCTGCATGTAGCGGTATGCTTTTTGCAGCTAATGAAGCCAAGGCTCAGGAGACGATTATCGTCGAAGAGGATGTGACCGTTGCCGAGGCAGTGCCTTGCAAGGACCATTATTATTCGACCTACAAGGACAATTGGTTCATGCAGCTCGGCGCAGGTATCAACGTGCCTATGGTTGAGAAGAGCCTCCGTCACGGCGATGCCAAGCATCACATCACTGCCGCCTACAATGTGGGCTTCGGTAAGTGGATGACCCCCTACCTGGGATGGCGCCTGAGCGGCGTGGGTGGCGCGATCCATTGGGATGACGTGACCTACAACAAGGCCAAGTATGCCAATGTCAACTTCGACTTGATGTGGGATATGTTCAACTCCATCGGCGGCGTCAACACGAGCCGTGTATTCAGCATCGTTCCCTTCGTCGGTCTCGGCGGTACATTCACATGGGACATCGAGGGCGCAGGCCAGAACATAGTGAAAGAGGGCGGCAAACTCAAGAACAACCAGTGGACTCTCCCCGTGTCGGCAGGTCTCCAGCTCCGTTTCCGTCTCTGCAACTATGTTGACTTCTTCGCTGAAGGGCGCGCATCGTTTGCTGGCGACAACTTCAACAACAAGGCTTACGGCGACCCCGTGGACGTGAACATCTCGGTAATCGGCGGTTTCACCATCCGCTTCACCGGCACCAAGTTCCCGACCTACAACCCCTGCAACTACCTCTCTTATATCAACCAGCTTAACGGTCAGGTCAACGACCTCCGCGGCCAGCTCGCAGCTTGCGGCAGCCAGCTCGCAGCCGCCCAGGCACAGCTCCCGTGCCCCGAGGCAAAGGCAGTCGAGTGCCCCGACAACACCCCGTTGATGACCACCGTACGCTTCACCATCAACTCGGCCAAGATCACCGACGAGGAAATGGTCAACGTATACAACGTGGCACAGTGGATGAAGGCCAACCCCAACGAGAAGATTGTTGTCACCGGCTATGCTGACAAGGACACCGGCACATCCGAATACAACATGCAGCTCTCGCAGAAGCGCGCCGACAACGTCGCAGCAGCCCTCGAAGGCTACGGCATCGCCAAGGACCGCATCATCATCAAGGCCCAGGGCAGCGACACCCAGGTTTACGACACCAACAACTGGAACCGCATCGTAATCTTCTCGCAGGACTAACCCCATAAGCCGCAAGGCTTCCCCCTCCATACCGGCGGCCGCATCCCCCACGATGCGGCCGCCTTTGTCATACTAAAGAATTGAGATGGACAATTAATGACTGGTTGCCCGTATTTAATTGCCTATCGTAGCAAATAATAACGTTTATACAATTAGGCAGTAAATCTATTGTTTTAGTTTGTTTAATCTCATTACAATCGAAGTTTGGCTTCTACCCATCTTGCCTGCGATATATTTTATGCTTTTGCCCTCATTATGTAACTGTAATAGGAAAAGGTCTGCCTTCATTGTCCACTTTTTATTGGCGTTGGGATGTTTTTCATAACTTTCCTGTGTGATTTTTTCAGGATGGATGAATTCATCAACAAACACAGACGGAAAACGCTTGTCATATAGCACGAAAGTTTTTATTTTGGCTCTTGTGATTGCCACATAGAACAGTCTCCGTTCTTCACCATAAGGATATTGGTCGCCCTCTGTCAGGACATAATCAAGCACAGGATCATCGCTTATGAGAGAGGGGAATCCGTATGTATCCTTGTTGCATTGTAGAATTATCACATAGTCCGCTTCAAGACCTTTAGATTTATGGGCTGTTAAGAACTCAATTTTTCTATCCCTTATGAAATAGAAAAATCGGTTGCCTTCCTTTATCGATTTATACCTGTATGATAGGTAGTAGTCGTCAAATGAGTATCGTCCTAATAGAAAGATTGATTTATCAAAAGGGATTGACATAATTAACCATTCTATGATATTGCAGTAGTTGTTATGTTCATATTCGTAGAATTGTAGTTCAGTATTGGATTTTGGATTAAAAGGATGAATGTTTTTTCTTATTTGTGTCCCATTTTGTTGGATAAAGCGAGAGGAGAGGCTGACTAATGGTTCGCCGAAGCGGTATGTCGTTTCAATTTTGTTAATGTCCGTTGGCCCGAAATAATGTTGAAATTGATTGAAAAGAGCCATGTCACTGCCGGAGAAACGATATATTGATTGCCAATCATCACCGACACAATATAGTTTGGCTGGAGGATTACCCTCACGTAGAACTTTCAAAAAATTGTAGCGGTCAATCGATATATCCTGAAATTCATCGACAATAATATAATCGTATCTTACAGGGTGGAGTGAACGGCATATATTGGTAGCATGTAGTATAGCATCCGTGAAATCTATCTGATTGTTTTTCACTAATTCTTCAAAATATCGTTCATAAACAGGTTGAAAAATATTCTTGATAATGAACTCGCTACGCTCATCGCCCATGATTTTGGCTTGCCCCATAACTTCATGTATGGATTTGCAACTTGACTTCAATAATGTCGCAAAGGTCGCTACAAGCCGGATAAATGATTTTTCCTGCTTGCTGCTGGGAGGCAGAACCATATTATATAACTCTGTATCCGTTTTTTCTTCGATAGGAACACCAGCCTCTTTCAGTTGTTTCCTCAGGTTGTCCCTGATGTCATAATAATGGAAGTCTGCGCTTGAGGTTGTCAACAGTTCTGTACCGAATTTCTTATGTGCGTCCTTTTTCCATGTTATACCGTCATTGTATTTTTGATTTGCTTCTTCATGGGTAATACCTTTGTCTTTGGCAAACCATTCAGGGACTGTACCGTGTTCATCCACGCCAAAGTGTTCCAGATATATTCGCTTTGTTTCTCCGTCCCGTTCATAATAAATGGAGAAATCCGGCATGTATTGCGAGTGCATTTCATCTGCCAATGGATGCTCGTAAGGTTCCTCATATCTGAATTTCACCCCAAGCGACGACAGTACAAGGCATATTTTCAGCTCCTGTTCACTTCGTACGTAAACAATCTTTCCGTCCATATCCGGGAATTGTGCTTTCAGACGTGTGTCTTTTTGTTCCGAAAGCTGTTGCCTGCGCTCGTCCTTTTGCCGTTCCCAGTCCTGTTCCTGAATTTGGTAATCAAAGAAGTATTCGACCACACTCTTTTTGAAGTTGTCGTCATCCAGTAATTCTTGGTATATTTTCAAAAACAGTGCATCTGGATTGCTGTGTATCGACGGTTTCTGACCTGTCACCTGTCCGATAATATCAAGGGCAAGTTTATGGAATGTGTAACCCCCTAAGCCATCAATACCCATCCGTTCCGTCAGTTCGGCAGCTGCCTTGTTGGTATAGCTTATAAGAAGGATATTTTGAGGCTTCACATGTTTGATGTCTATCAGATACTTTACTTTTCCTACAATGGATGATGTCTTTCCGCTTCCGGCACTGCTGATTACCAAACAGTTGTCCTCGCCTGACACAATGGATCGTCTTTGTTGCTTATCCAACGGATATTTAAGGCAATGATCGAAAAAATCCTTATAGGTGTTAAGTTCCTCTTTTATATACCTGTCGTTATGGCTTTTGATAAGGCATTGCAAGTCCTCAAAATCAGATACGAATTTTGCGATTGTTTCAGCCGGTTCTACATGGAATGTATCAAGTCTTTTAAGAAAATCGTTTACTTCATGGAATAGCTCAGTATAATATTCCGTAAACTGTTTCTCTTCCCTGAATGTAATGTACTGCCCGTTAAAAGTTTGTTCCAAATCGGACTCAATATCTTTGAAAAAAGACTCGTTTTCTTGTCTTAGCGTTTCTTCCCGGTCATGTGTGGATTGAAAAGAATTAATGCCCGCTACCCGTAGAGATAGCTCTTTTGACTTTTTCATTAACAATAGGCGTATCGCTCCTATGGCAATAATAGCGATAGCAGCGATACATAAACCTAAAGTGAGCAATAGAGCCATCTTTACAATTTGTTATAAATTCGGTTGTACCTAATTTGTAGTTGGAACAGCACGGTAAATAGGTATGACACCACGGTTTTCTTCATCGAAAGACCACTGGACCTGCCACACTTTACCATCTATTCTGTCAAGGAGGATGAAGTTATAGATGTTTTGGGTGGGATAAAGTTCAAAACGGTCATTGACCTTCTTTTCAGTCGTGATAAGCGGATTAGGATTTAGGTCGTATTCAAAGCGTTCCTCATAACCGTTAATACTGAATTGGACCTGCCACATCTGTCCTGTCTGAGTGTCAAGTTTAATGAATGTCCACATATTTTGCGTGGGAAAGAGCTTGAATCGTTCTATATCGTACGTTTGTACAAGCGGCTCTTTTGCTTCCTCTTTGGGTATTGATTCCTGTGTGTCGTCGGTGCATCCGCTCATCACCAAGAGAAGCAATGGCAAAAATGGTAATACAAATCTTTTCATACCACACTGTTTTTAGATGTCGTCTAAGTCATTTTTTATTTTAGCTTCAACATTTTGAGCATCACGATATTTAATTACCACCATTCCATCACCGTATGTGCCTGCTTTTTCTATAGACAATTCTATCATTCCACCGGTAACTTCCCATGCACTAGCATAAGTAACAGTCCCTTGGGTTAATTCGTGCATTAGCATTATATTGCTATTTTGACTACTTGGATTATTTTCTTGAAATGCAGACGGTTTCCCATACTTACGAGTGTATAGCTCCTTGTAATAATCGTATGTATTGACAAGGTTATTCCATTCGCTGTTTGGATCGAAGAAAACCACTACTGAATGGACACTCTTCCCGTCATCGGTTGCACCTACTCCTATTGTTGCTTGTCTTCCGGTGAAATCACCTGTAAACAACGTTACGTTGTTGTCAGTCCCGATTTTAGTTAGTCCTTTTGCTTTAAGTTTTTGGCAGAACGTTGTCATACTACCCTCAATGGGTATGCCTTTGAAAGAAAGGTGTTCTTGTGCCATGACACAAATGGTTGCAAGTGAGGCTATTAAAATGACTGAAATTCTTTTCATGCTGATTCTATTTTAGGTTATCTTATTTGATCTATTGACTCTTTCAGTCCCGGTTGAGCCGTTAATTACGCAGAAGCGTGGGACTGCAATGCTACGTTCTGAATTGGAGGTAGTAGGAAACCTATACACACGAATGTAGTAATAGCAGCCCACGCTATAGCGTGAGAGCCACTATGCTACCCTTGTGTGTATTTGTGAAAGTTCCTACGTTCCCAATTCACAAGATAAGCATAACGCTTTTTTTTATTGATGTCTTGTATAGAGTCAACTCAATCCGTCTGCAAAGATAGGAATAAACTATAATAATGTGCCTGATATAGCCGATTTATCATAACATAAATTAGAAATTTCAGATTATACGATAATTTTGTATTGTATTTCCTATGTTTGGCGAATCTGACTACACGTTTGTTGGGAAAAAGGCTATTGCAAGTGACGGGGAGTTGTGCTAACTTTGTGGCTTGAATTTTGTTGACTATGGAATTTCAATTGCAGGCCACCGCGCCCGACACCAATGCCCGCGCAGGGCTGATAACCACCGACCACGGGACGATAGAGACGCCGATTTTCATGCCTGTGGGCACGCTCGGCTCGGTCAAGGCCGTGCACATGCACGAGCTGCGCGACGACGTGAAGGCTCAGATAATACTCGGCAATACCTATCATCTCTACCTGCGCCCCGGTGTCGAGATACTGGAGAAGGCCGGAGGACTGCACAAGTTCAACGGATGGGAGCGGCCGATACTGACCGATAGCGGCGGCTTTCAGGTGTTCTCCCTGTCGGCCAACCGCAAGCTCAAGGAGGAGGGGGCGTATTTCCGCTCCCATATCGACGGCTCAAAGCACCTGTTCACCCCCGAGAATGTGGTCGACATACAGCGGTCAATCGGTGCCGACATAATGATGCAGCTCGACGAGTGTCCCCCCGGGACAGCTGAATATGGCTACGCCGAGAAGTCGCTCGGGCTGACGATGCGCTGGCTCAAGCGCGGATGGGACCGCTACAAGGCTACCGAGGGGAAGTATGGATACTCGCAGGCCTATTTCCCGATAGTGCAGGGGTGCACCTATCCTGACCTGCGCCGCCGCTCGGCCGAGTATGTCGCCGAGTTTGGGGCCGACGGCAATGCCATAGGCGGTCTGGCGGTCGGGGAACCTGCCGAGGTGATGTACGACATGATAGATGTCGTCAACGAGATACTCCCCGCTGACAAGCCCCGCTACCTCATGGGGGTAGGCACTCCGGCCAACATCCTTGAGGCGATAGACCGTGGCGTCGACATGATGGACTGCGTGATGCCGACCCGCAACGGGCGCAACGGGATGCTCTTTACCGCCGACGGCATAATGAACATGCGCAACAAGAAGTGGGCCGACGATTTCTCGCCCATTCAGGAGGATGGCCCGAGCTATGTCGACCGCGTGTACTCCAAGGCTTACCTGCGCCACCTGTTCATCTCCCAGGAGATACTTGCCATGCAGATAGCCTCGGCCCATAACCTCGCGTTCTACCTTTGGCTCGTAGGTGAGGCGCGGCGCCATATTGTCGCCGGCGATTTCAAGCCGTGGAAGCGGGAGATGGTGGAGCGTGTCACGCGCCGCCTGTAATAACCATAAACCCAAGGGGCATGTTAAAGACTTTAGACCGGTACATAATACGCAAGTTTCTCGGCACGTATGTGTTTGCCATCATACTGATATTGGCAATCACGGTGATGTTTGATATCAACGAGAAGCTCGACGCTTTCCTTAAAGCACCGCTACACGCCACGGTGTTTGAGTACTTCGTCAACTTCCTGCCTTACTTTGCCAACCAGTTCAGCCCGCTGTTCACGTTTATTGCCGTTATATTTTTCACCTCCAAGATGGCCGACAATTCCGAGATTATCGCCATTCTCGCGTCGGGAGTAAGCTACCGGCGACTGCTGTGGCCCTACATGCTGTCGGCGACTGTAATCGCTATCGCGTCATTTGTGCTCAGTGCCTACATCATCCCGCCGGCCAACGTGAAGCGCATCGACTACACCAACACCTACGTGCGTAACAAGCGCGTCGATTACGGCAGCAACATTCAGATGATGGTCGCCCCGGGGGAGATTGCCTACATGAGCCGCTTTGACAACACCACCAAGACGGGTTACAAGTTCTCGCTTGAGAAGTTTGAGGACAAGAAGCTCGTGTCGCGCCTCACGGCTCAGACTGTCAAGTGGGACACCCTCGACAAGTGGCAGGTGCGCGACTACATGATACGCGACATCGCCGGCATGAGGGAGGTAATCACCAGCGGGCGCAAGCTCGACACGATAATACCGATAGAGCCGCGCGACTTCCTCATCGCCAAAAACGACCAGGAGATGATGTCATCGCCCGACCTGCGCGACTATATCTCCAAGCAGAAGGCGCGAGGCGTGGCCAACATCAAGAATTTCGAGATAGAGTATGAGCGGCGTTATGCCATGTGTGCCGCCGCGTTTATCCTGACGATAATCGGTATGTCGCTGTCGTCTCGCAAGGTCAAGGGGGGGATGGGCATCAATATCGGCATCGGGCTTGTGTTGAGCTTCTCCTACATACTGTTCTCTACGGTGACCTCCACGTTTGCCGTGTCGGGCTACACCTCGCCGTTTATAGCGATGTGGATACCCAATTTCATCTACATTATAATCGCCATAGTCCTGTACCGTCGCGCCTCTGTAGGGTAAGGGCGGCTGTTGCAGAACTCGGTTTTGTGTGCGTCAGATGCGGTCGAGGACGGTGACGATGCGCTTCTCCAAGGAGGGCTTGTAGTCGGTGTTGGCCTCATGCTGCATACGGTTGGCGATGATGACGCACACGGTCATGGCGCGGTGTCCGAGCAGTCGGGCGAGACCTTGCAGCGGTGCGCTCTCCATCTCGTAGTTGGTGATGCGTCGACCGTTGTACTCAAATGCCTCGATGCGGCTGTTGAGGTCGGGATTGGCGAGCGGCAGACGCAGTTCACGTCCTTGTGGCCCGTAGAATCCCACCGCCGAGATAGTGTTGCCCCTCACCATGTCGGGCAGCACCTTATCCTTTGGCGCTATCTGCTCTACGAGGCTCGCGTCGGCATCGACCACGTACGGGCGCGCCCACAGGGGATTCCATCCGACATATTCACAGAATGATTCTTCAAATCCAAGGTCGGCAATCTTGTTGCGCCCGGCGTAGTAGTTGAGCACGCCGTCAAACCCTATGGCTTTCTCGGCGATGACGGGAGTGCCTATGGTCAGTTCGGGCTGCAGTGACCCTGATGTACCTATTCTGACGAGGGAAAGCTGCCGGTGGCTCTCGCGCACACGGCGTGTCGTGAAGTCGATGTTGGCGAGCGCGTCAAGCTCGTTCATCACGATGTCGATATTGTCGGGACCGATGCCGTGGCTGAGGCACATCACCGGTTTTCCCTGATATATGCCGCCTATGGTGTGAAACTCCCGTGCCTGTACCTCAAACGTACGCTCGTCGAAGTATGATGCTATCATGTCTACGCGTCCCGGGTCGCCGCACAGGATGATGCGGTCGGTGAGTTGGTCGGGGTGGAGATGGAGGTGAAATATCGTGCCGTCGGAGTTGATTATCAGTTCTGAGGGCGGGATGAGTTTTTGTTCCATGTCGTTAGATTTATGTTAGAGATAAGTTTGTATAGATTTAACGGGTATTGCGTGCCGATGGTTTCAGGCTATCCGATATTTGCCTCCCGGGAAGGAAAGTATCAGTCCCTTGAACTCCATGTCGATGAGCAGGGCCATAAGCCGTGCTATGGGTATGTCGAGCTGCACGCACATGGCGTTGACCTGCCCCTCGCCGTTGGTGGTGAGGTAGCCGATAACGGCTTCCTCCTCGGGTGACAGCGGGACGAACATTTCGGACTGTGTGCCCTCCCGGGGGCGGGGCGTCCATCTCATCGCGGCAATCACGTCGTCGGCCGACTCTATGAGCGCGGCGGTATTGGTGGCTATAAGGCGGTTGCACCCCGCACTGTATCGGTCGGATGTGCGTCCCGGCAGGGCGAATACATCGCGGCAATAGCCCGATGCGAGGCGGGCGGTGATGAGCGCGCCCCCCTTTGCCGCCGACTCTGCGACGACGGTGCAGTCGCTTATGGCGGCTACGATGCGGTTGCGGGCGATGAAGTTGCCACGGTGTATGGCGTCGGTCGATGCATACTCCGTGACGAGTGCGCCACCGTGGCGCACTATGTCGGCGGCGATGTTGCGGTGGGCGGCGGGGTAGATGGTGTTCAGCCCGTGGGCGAGCACCGCTATAGTGGGGACGTTGTTGCGCAGGGCGGCAAGATGAGCCGCGATGTCAATCCCGTAGGCAAGTCCGCTGACGATGACGAGATTGTCAATCTTCCCCGCGAGGTCATCGACGAGGCGTGTCGTGAAGTCGTTGCCGTAGGGGGTGGCATGGCGTGTACCCACGATGCTGACGATATGTGCCGTGTTGAGGTCGCAATTGCCTGCCACGTACAGCAGGATGGGGGCATCCTCGCAGTCGGCAAGGCGGGCGGGGAAATCGGGCTGGGTGAAATATATGGCTTTCATCCCGTGACGTCCGACAAACTCATGCTCCTGCGTTGCCTTAGCCATGAGTTGTTGCCTATAGCCGGCATCAAACAATCTGTTGCCAAATCCGGCGAGGGCGGTCAGCTCCCTTTCGGCCAACGTGAAAAATCGCTCCTCGCTGCCGACACGACTGAGCAGCTCGTCGGCAAGCGTGCGCGTTATGCCTTTGAGCGAGCCAAATGCGATATGGTAGGGGGTGAGATTCATGGTCGGAATTTTGGTCGGGTGAAAAGTCGGGATGATGGTCGGGGCGTGGCTATAGGTACTCCTTGAATGCCTCGGCGAGAGTGTCGCCCCGCGTCAAACGTCCTCCCTCTACACACACGCACGTTATGGTGGCTTTCAGTATAGGGAGACCGTCGGCGCGGTATATATCCTGCTGGAAGACAAATCGCGCGCCTTTGCGGCATAGCGCGAGCTTGCTCACCATTGACTCGCCTATGCGCAGGGAGTTGATGTATTCGATGTCGGCATGGCGCACGACGGGAGCAAGCCCCATCTCGTGCATACGGGCAAACGACAGCCCAGCCTGCTCGCAGAACTCGTGGCGTGTCAGCTCAAGATAGTGCAGGTAGTTGGCGTTGTTGACGATGCCCTCCACGTCAATCTCATAATCCCGCACCTTTATTGGAAGCTCAAATATATAGTCGGTATCTTTTGTCGCCATTGTTTGAATATTTTCAATTGTAAAGATAATGAAATATTTTGAAATTCCCTGTCGGGATGCTAACTTTGGGGCTCTTTTGGCTATGGAGATGAAAAAATTATGCAAATATATCCTGTCGGCGGCCATGGTCGCCGTATCGGCTGTTGGCGTGGCCGAGGCGTGCACCTCGGCCATCATAGGGGCGTCGCGGTCGGCTACCGGGCATCCGTTGCTGTGGAAGAACCGCGACACCGGTACCGAGCACAATTTTGTCGCAAAGGTCGGCCCGAAGGACGCGGGCGACATCCCCTATGTGGCGTTGTTCAACGGCGGTGACTCCCTGCTGCTTGATGCGTGGATTGGGGTCAATGAGGCAGGTTTTGCGATAATGAATACCGCATCCTACAATCTTGCTCCCGACACGGCGGCATATAAGGACCGGGAGGGGCGGGTGATGACCGAGGCTTTGCGTCGGTGCCGCACTGTCGGCGATTTCTCGCGACTGCTCGACAGCCAGCCGCGCCCGCTCGGGGTTCAGGCCAATTTCGGGGTCATTGATGCCACGGGAGCGGGGGGCTATTATGAGGCTGACGATTACGGCTATGAGGTGTATATGCTGTCCGACAATGACGATGTGCTGCTGCGCACCAACTATTCCTACAGTGGTGACACGGTATCGGGGTTCGGCTACATACGCCATGAGAATGAGCGGCATCTGCTGAAGCCCTATATCGATGGCGACAGCGTATCGGCATACGCGCTTACCGACTTGTTGTCGAGGTCGTTCTATCATTCGCTTATCGGCCGGGACTTTGCCGATGGGGATGAGGAGTGGGTCGTGGACCAGGATTTCATTCCTCGCCACTCCACCAGCGCATCGGTCGTGGTCGAGGGTGTGGGCCGGGGAGAGGACCCAAGGCTTTCGATGATGTGGACGGCGATAGGCTATCCCCCCTGCTCGTATGTGTTGCCCGTGTGGGTCGATGATGTGCCGGAGGAGTTGCAGCCTGTCGGCAAGGAATGGCGCAGCCCGCTGTGTGACAGTATCCTCATGCTGAAGCACAAGGCGTTCCCCATTGCCCGGGGAAGCGGCCGGCGATACCTGCACATGCCGACAGTGAGGGAAATATCCGCACGGCAACGTCAGGTGAGTGCCGACAATTACCGCAATGGCTACCTGCGCCGTGAAGATATGAAACATAAATTGGAAAAACGTAAGAAATGAGTTCCGCAATACTTACCTTGGTGCTGCTTGTCGTGGCAAATGTGTTCATGACCTTTGCATGGTACGGCCATCTTAAATTGCAGTCGGCGGGGATTTCCCAGTCATGGCCGCTGTTTGTCATCATCCTTGTCTCGTGGGGCATCGCCCTCGTGGAATATTGTTTTCAAGTGCCGGCCAACCGAGTCGGGTATGTGGAAAACGGTGGTCCATTCTCGCTGATGCAGCTCAAAGTGATGCAGGAGGTGATAACGTTGGTGGTGTTCACGGCATTTACCCTCATATTTTTCAAGGGGGAGACGCTGCATTGGAATCATCTCGCCGCGTTTGGCTGCCTTGTGCTTGCCGTGTACTTTGTGTTTATGAAATAGGCGGTTGCCCCTTGGTAAGGGCTGAGTGCACCTCCTTTGAGAACTGCCGCAGCTCCTCCTTGTCGGCAAAGGCTGAATATGGCACGGGCAGATAGGCATATTTCCCTTCCAGACGGAATACGAAATGACGCTTTGTGAATGACAACCCCCTGATATGTGGCCATGGTATCAATATCTGTCCCTCAAGCGGATGGCTGTCATCGGGTATGAGGGTTATGCTTAGCCCGTCGGGTGCGCTCTCCACGACCTTTTGGGTGGCAGAGATTGCCGCCTCGCGTGTCAAGGCATGACTGTAAATGGGGATGAGTGACATCGGCAGCACGAGGAAGATTACAATGGCGGCGACGAATGCCATCCTCACGTCGGAAAGAAGTATCCCGACAGCCGCTATCGACAGCACGGTGAGCGCGGCCACAGGCCACCATCGGTCCCACCATTGTCGGGCGACGATGCCGAGATAGACATCGGTTGCGACTTGAAATTGTTGAGTCCTCATCGGGTGGGGATTGTTACCAGAATCGGTTGTTTTCGGCCGAATATTCAAATCCGGCTTGCGCGAGCTTATCCTCCAGCTGCTGGCGGTCAAGGTCCATGTCGTCACACAGGGCGTCGAGCGACGGGTAGTTGTCGCGCAGCTTCATGTTTATGAGGCTCATGAGCATAAACGGGTCGGTAGGCAGATTATCCATAGTGTTTTGATAATATGGATATGGAGGGACGCGAACAATCGTGTCCCTCCATATCGGTGATTGGATAGCGGTTAGTCGTCGAGTTTGTGTATCACGATGCCTGAGCGGAGTTTTGGCTCAAACCATGTGGTCTTGGGAGGCATGATGTTGCCGGTATCGGCAATGTTCATCAGCTGCTCCATCGACACGGGGAACAGGGCGAGCGCAGCTGCCCAGTCGCCGCTGTCGACACGGCGTTTCAGCTCATCAAGTCCGCGTATGCCGCCCACGAAGTCCACGCGCTTGTCGCTGCGCAGGTCGTGGATGCCGATAAGGTCGCGGAGTATAAGGTCGCTTGATATTGTGACATCGAGCACGCCGATAGGATCGGAATCGTTGTAGGTGCCGGGACGGGCGGTCAGCGAGTACCAGCGACCTTCGAGGTAGAGCGAGAAGTTGTGCAGCTCCGATGGGCGGTAGGGGAGTGTACCCATATCCTTGACAATGAAGTTCTCCTCCAGTTTCTCGAGGAATTCTGCCGGGCTCATGCCGTTGAGGTCTTTGACAAGGCGGTTGTAGTCGAGAATCTTCAGGTGGGATGCCGGGAAACATACGGCCAGGAAGTAATTATACTCCTCGTCACCTCGGTGGGTGGGATTCTGCCGTGCTTTTTCAGCGCCTACAAGGGCAGCCGCCGCTGTGCGGTGATGGCCGTCGGCGATATAGAGATAGGGTATATGGGCAAATGTATTGGTGATGGTGGCTATAGTCTCGTCATCGTCTATCACCCAAAATGTATGCCCGAACCCGTCGGGAGCGGTGAAGTCATATTCCGGCGTGCCGGCGGTAACTTTTTGGATTATCTCCTCAAGGGTCTTGTTGTCGGGGAAGGCGAAGAACACCGGCTCGATGTTGGCATTGTTGATGCGCACATGCTTCATGCGGTCCTCCTCCTTGTCGCGGCGGGTCAGTTCATGCTTCTTGATGTTCTCGTTGAGGTAATCGTCGACATTGGCTGCGACGACGATGCCGTATTGGGTGCGGCCATTCATCGTCTGCGCATATATGTAGTAGTGTTCCTTGTCGTCCTGCACGAGCCATCCGTTTTTCTGGAATGCGTTAAACTGCTCCACGGCGGCGTCATACACCTTGGCATCGTGCTCATCGGTGCCCGGCTCAAAGTTTATCTCGGGCTTGATGATGTGATAGAGCGACTTGGGGTTGCCCTCGGCTTCCTTACGGGCCTCGTCACTTGACAGTACATCGTAGGGTCGCGATGCCACTTCCTCGACAAACTGCCGTGGGGGGCGCACACCCTTGAATGGTTTCACTTTTGCCATAATAAATCTCTTAAATGGTTATGTAAAAGGTATGTTAGGTGTCTATTTCTTGAATGAGCCGCGCACGACTGTCTGCTCGCGGTCGGGGCCTATCGACACGATGGTGATGGGCGTGGCGAGTTCTTTCTCAAGGAAAGCGATGTAGTCGGCAAACCGTGCGGGGAACTCGGTCTCGTCCTTGAAGCGGGTCATGTCGGTTTTCCATCCGGGAAGTTCGACATATACCGGCTCAATCTTCTCCTCGTCGATGTCAAACGGGAACTTGTCAGTCATCTCGCCGTCAATCTTGTAGGCGGTGCACGCCTTGATGGTGTCGAAGTCGTCGAGGACGTCGCTCTTCATCATGATGAGCTGCGTCACGCCGTTGACCATGATGGCATAGCGCAATGCCACGAGGTCAATCCATCCGCAACGACGCTCGCGCCCGGTGACGGCACCGTACTCATGGCCGAGGTCGCGTATGCGCTTGCCTGTCTCGTCAAACAGCTCGGTGGGGAACGGACCGCTGCCCACACGGGTGCAGTAGGCCTTGAAGATGCCAAACACCTCGCCAATCTTGTTGGGGGCGACACCGAGACCCGAACATGCGCCTGCACATATGGTGTTTGATGAGGTGACAAAGGGGTATGAGCCGAAGTCCACGTCGAGCAACGTGCCCTGGGCACCCTCGCAGAGTATCGACTTGCCCTCGGCGAGCAGCCCGTTGATGAGGTATTCGCTGTCCACGATGTCGTAGCCCTTGATATACTCTATGGCGTCAAGCCAGCGACGTTCAAGCTCGTCAAACTCGGGATTCTCTCCCATTGCCTTGAGTGTGGCGATATGCTTTGCCTTGGCTGCGGCATATTTCTGCTCAAAATTGTGGAACGTGTCGCCGAGACGGAGACCGTTGCGGCTTACCTTGTCTGTATAGGTCGGGCCGATGCCTTTGCCTGTGGTGCCAATCTTTGAGCCGCCTTTGGCTTTCTCATTGGCGGCGTCAAGCAGACGGTGGGTAGGAAGGATAAGATGCACTTTCTTTGAGATTTTAAGCACCTTCTTCAGTTCTATGCCGCTCTGTTCGAGTGCTTCCGCTTCTTCGCGGAACAGCACCGGGTCGAGCACCACGCCGTTGCCTATGATATTGATCTGTCCGTGCTGGAATATGCCCGAGGGGATAGAGCGCAACACATATTTCTTGCCCTCAAATTCCAGCGTGTGTCCGGCATTGGGGCCGCCCTGGAAGCGCGCCACAGCGTCATATCGCGGAGTGAGCACGTCCACGACCTTGCCTTTTCCCTCATCGCCCCATTGGAGGCCGAGCAATACATCGACTTTCATTATTCTGTCTAAATTGATGGATGGTTTATATAATTGTTTGATTATTCCTTGGTTTTCTTCTTGCGGTTCTTCCTCATGCAAGTGGAGCACACCCCATACACGTATAGCGTGAAATAGGAGGTGTGGAACGTGGAGTAGCGGCGCGCCGCCAACATTTTCACGAGGTCGGGGTCTTTTATCTCCTTGACCTTGCCGCATTGGGTGCATATCACGTGATGGTGGCTTCCGGGGCCGGCTACGCGCTCATACTGCGCCGGCTGTCCTGCAAAGCGGTGACACCGCACCAACCCGCAGTCGCGCAGCAGCTCCATGGTGTTGTAGACCGTGGCGCGGCTCACATGATAGGACTCGTTGTCAAGGGATGAGCATAGAGCGTCGATATGGAAATGCTGGGTCATGTCGAACACTTTGTCAAGTATCGCATAACGCTCAGGGGTCTTGCGCAACTTCTTCGATTGCAGGTATTCGGTGAATGTCGCGCGAGCCGATGTCTTGAATTTTTCTTCGCTCATTGCGTTGACAAAGATACAATAAACCGTGGCAATATGAAAACATTGCTCCCGAAATTTTACGCAACCATTTAGGAGAGACGATTATTCCGAGAGGTTGAGGTGGGAGAGGCGGTGTTCGAGGTCGGTGGAGCTGAGGCGGGTGGAGATGACGCCGCGGTGGGCGACGGAGATGTTGCCGGTCTCCTCGGAGACGACTATGGCAAATGCGTCGGTGGCCTGCGAGATGCCGAGGGCCGAGCGATGGCGCAGGCCGAATGAGCGCGGCACGTTGGTGTCGTGACTGACGGGGAGTATGCATCCGGCGGCTTTCAGCCTGTCATGGGCGATAATGAGTGCGCCGTCGTGGAGGGGGGAGTTCTTGAAAAATATGTTCTCGATGAGGCGTGCGTTGATTGCCGCGTCTATCATGTCGCCGCTTTTCTCGTAGCTTTCGAGCGATATGGCCTGCTCAATCACGATGAGTGCCCCGGTCTTGCTCTTTGCCATGCTCATGCAGGCATAGACGATAGGCATCACCCATCGGCGGTTGTCGCTCGCGCTGTCCTTGCCATGGTGTCGGAACAGGTGCTTGAGGAAGTTCCATCGCTGGTGGCTGCCGAGTTCCACAAGGAAACGTTTTATCTGATCCTGAAACAGGATGACGAGCACGAGCAGTCCGATGCTCATGAACTTGTCCATGATGGTGCCGATGAGGCGCATCTCAAGTATCTCGGACGCCACGACCCATACGACTATAAATGCCAGCACACCGACGAATATGTTGATTGTGCCGCTTTCCCTCATTATGCGGTAGAGGTAAAACAGCAGGAAGGCGACTATGAGTATGTCGAGGGCGTCTTTTATGCCAAATCCATCCATGGGCTATCGCGTTACTGCCGACTGCGGGGTGTCGGCACATTTTACAAGCGTCACGGCCTGACGGGCCTCCTTGACGTCATGGACCCTGAGTATCGAGGCTCCACCAAGCAGTGCGAGGGTGTTGAGTACGGTCGTCCCGTTAAGGGCATCTTCAGACGATATGCCGAGCGTGCGGGTAATCATCGACTTGCGCGAGATGCCCACGAGCAGTGGCCGCTCGATGGCCGAAAATAGCCCGAGCTCGTGTAGGAGGGTATAGTTCTGCACCGTGTCCTTGCTGAATCCGAATCCCGGGTCAACAATGACATCGCTTATGCCCATCAATGACAGTTGCCTGACCTTTGACGCCAATGAGGTTATTACCTCCGTGGTGACTCCATTCGGGTAGTCGGTAAATTGCGACATGGTGGCCGGAGTGCCGCGCATGTGCATTATTATATATGGTACGCCGAGTGACGCCACGGTGTCAAACATGGCATTGTCGAGCTCGCCTCCAGAGATGTCGTTGATGATGTCGGCTCCCATCTCCTCTATGGCTGCCCGCGCCACGTCGGCCCTGAACGTGTCGACTGACACCGGGATGTCGGGGGCTATCTGGCGTAGCAGCCTCATGCCGCGTGACAGGCGTCCCGTCTCCTCCTCGGGGGTGACGTCCGCTGCTCCGGGGCGTGAGGAATATGCGCCGATGTCTATCATGTCGGCCCCTTCCTCGACTATTTGCTCCACCCTGCGGGCGATGGCTCCCTCGTCGATGGCACGCGAACCTGCATAGAACGAGTCGGGCGTGACGTTGATGATGGCCGCCACCTGCGGGCGGTCAAACTCATGCAGCCTGCCGTGCAGGTTGAGCGAAAAGGGTATGAACGGCGATTGTGTCACTTGTAGGGTCACTTATGTTGGTACAGGTAGCGCTTTATCGAGCGTTTAGGGGTTTTCTCAAATTCCTCATTGAACACCTTCACACCCTTTATCTGAGAATAGGCCGGGAGGTCATGGTTGAGTGTGGTGACATTATCTTTCATCATCTGTTCCAGAGCCTCGGTGGATATGCCCTGGCGGGTGGCGTTCTCTATGTCGGGATAGATAAGGGCTATCAGCTTGGAATCCTCGTCGATGATTATCGACTCGCACACGTAGGGCATGTTGTTGAGCTTCTGCTCAATCTCCTCGGGATATATGTTTTGCCCCGACGGGCCGAGTATCATGTTCTTGTCGCGCCCCTTGATGTATATGAATCCGTCGGGATCGGTGGAGCATATGTCTCCGGTGTTCATCCATCCGTCTTTCATCACGGCGGCGGTTGCCTCGGGATTCTTGTAGTAGCCTGTCATCACGTTGTCGCCTTTCACCCACAGCACGCCCGGCGTGTGTAGCGGGTCGGGGGAATCGATGCGCGCCTCCATACGGTCGACGATGCGCCCGCACGACGCGGGACGCTGCACCTCCCACGGTGCGTAAGCGACAAGCGGGCCACATTCGGTCATGCCATATCCGACAGTGTATGGAAACTCTATGCGGCGCAGGAAAGCCTCGACATCCTTGTTGAGCGCGGCACCTCCCACGATAATCTCCTTTACCTGTCCCCCGAATGTCTCGGTGAGCTTGTCCTTTATCTTGGCAAGGAGGTGGTCATCGACAAACGGGACGTGCAGAAGTATCTTCATCAGCGGCTTGTCGAGTAGAGGGAACACCTTGGTCTTGATGATTTTCTCGATAATGAGCGGGACAGTTACTATCAGCTTTGGCCGCACGTCGGCGAAAGCCTCCATTATAATCTTGGGGGATGGCACACGGGTGAGGAACGATATGTGGCATCCCTTGGCAAACGGGTGTATCAGCTCGACCATAAGCCCGTACATGTGGGCCAACGGCAACATGCACACTATGCCGTCGCCGGGATACAGGAACGTGAGTTTGTCGATGCAGTATTGAAGGTTGCTCCACAGGGAGCGGAAACTCAGCATGACACCCTTGGAGAATCCTGTCGAGCCTGACGTGTAGTTGATGAGCGCCAGTTCGTCGGGTTGGTCGGCATAATAGACCACATCCTCCTGGGTGAACCGCTCGGGGTATTTGTTGCCGAACATCTCGTTGAGGTGCTCGCGGGCATATGTCAGCCGCTCATCCTTTGACTTGAGGATGGAGAAGTCGCCCAACAGTATCGCGCCGTCAAGACCCGGCATCTGCTCGGGATCGAGGTTTTCCCAGATGGCGGTGTCGGTGAAAAACAGCCGCGCCTCGCTGTGGGTGACGAGATGGTGTATATTGTCGGCCTTGAACTCGTGGAGTATCGGCACCGCGACAGCCCCATAGGTTATGATTGAGAAAAAGGCGACCGCCCATTGTGAGGAGTTGCGGCCACAGAGGGCAATCTTGTCCCCTTTCTTTATGCCGATATATTCATACATCAGGTGCAGCTTGGCTACTTTGCGCGCAACGTCGCGGTAGAGGTAGGTCGAACCGTGGAAGTCGGTCAGTGCCGCGAGTTCCCAGTTCTTGCATATAGAGTCTTGGATATGCTTATTCAGGCTTTCATTCATTATGTCATGATTTAGGATGCTCCAATAGGGCAAATTTAGCTAAAAACCTTAGGGCCTACAATAAAAAGATGTCCCGATAGCGTCGGGTTAATATATTTTCACAATTGCGGAATGGACTGTGACATTCCATTGTGGCATAAAATTTATACATTTGCAATCCAATCATTCAATATATTGTGTTCATCATGAAAAAACTATTGTTTGCCGCTGTGTTGCCTATCGCTCTCGCGGCCTGTAACGGCACTAAGTCTGCCGACAATTTTACGGTCAACGGTTCGTTCTCCGATTCGCTTGCCGGCGATGTCAACGGCAAGATGGCATTTCTTGTCAACTATGATACCGGCGACACGATAGACAGCGTGGTGGTTGACTCGGCACGTTTTGTGTTCAGCGGTCGTATCGACAAGCCCGTCCTGGCAAGGATTTTTGTCGACGGTCGCCGTGGAGGGATGTTTATCGTCGAGGAGGGCACCATAGCCTATGACGGGATGACGGGCGACGCTACCGGCTCGCCGTTGAATGAGGCGTTCAACGGGTTTGGCAAGGCGCAGTCCCTGCTGATGGAGGAGATGGCGGCGGCCATGTCCAATCCCGATATGACTGTAGCGGCAAAGGACTCGGTGCGTATGGCGGTACACGCCAGGTTTGACGCTTTGGCCGACTCGATGTTCAATGCCAATAAGGCCAACCCCATAGGATATTATATTTTTGTCAACCGTGCCTATGAGTATGATGCCGCCCAGATGGACTCAGCGTTGGCAGTAGTGCCGGAGTATGCGTCGTTTACCCGCGTGAAAAATCTGATGGAGTCATTTGCCAAGCAGAAGGCTACCGCCCCGGGACAGAAGTTTACCGACTTTGAGGTAGAATATAATGGCCAGAAGCAGCATTTGAGCGACTATGCCGGAAAAGGACGCTATACATTGGTCGATTTCTGGGCAAGCTGGTGTGGCCCGTGTATGCGCGAGCTTGAGACTGTAAAGGAGATATATGCCAAGTATGGCGATAAGGGGCTTGACGTGCTCGGCGTGGCTGTGTGGGACGACCCGCAGGCTACCGAGGGCAAGATTGCCGAGAAGGAGATTCCCTGGCCTAATATCATCAATGCCCAGAAGATACCGACCGACATATACGGTATAATGGGGATACCCCACCTTATGCTGATTGCCCCTGACGGGACAATCGTTGACCGTGGCATGCAGGGTGACTCGCTGCGTGCCGTAGTGTCTCGTGCCATGGAGGGATTCACCCCGGCACCACAGCAGTAACCGCAGGTGACATTATGAAGTGACGGGGTGGCATATCCGGATATGCCACCCCGTCAATGCTATTGAGTCGGACGGTCAGTATCTGCGCAGAAAGCGTATTACGTTGGTCGTCACGCTCGGAGCGAGTAATAACCCGATGAAAGCGCCGATGGCATCGGCAATGAGGTCGGCGATTTCGGCAGAGCGTCCCAGGCCTGAAATTTCCTGCACGACTTCGATGGCCGCTCCAAACAAGATTGTCATGCCTCCAATTATTGCATAGTTGATGAGAGGGACGCGCGAGACAGCCTGGTCGCTCGTGCGTGCGTAGTCAAACGAGGCCGTCAACATCAATCCCAACATCATGATGGCGTGCACCACCTTGTCGGTTCCTTGGAACAGCATAAGGTTCGTGCCGGGCACGGGATCGGGAGCCAGTGTCAGATAGAGTATGGCAGAGGCAACAATAGCCGTGGGCATGTACCGTGGCAGTTTCAGCGGGTGAAATTTCATTATGAGTCAGTAGTATTAGTGCAATGTGTATTGTGATTGGCGCAAAAATAGTAAAAATTGGTCGAAAAATAAACTGTATCAGGTGGTGTTTGTTACTAATTTAACTAATTTTGCGACTGTTTTATAATACTCATAACGAGGAAAATATATATTTATGGCTGTTAAAGCTAAATTTGGCTCTAAGATAGGACTTGTTGCCGCCACTGTCGGCTCGGCGGTGGGACTCGGCAACGTGTGGCGATTCCCTGCCGAGACCCAGGCAAACGGGGGCGCGGCGTTTCTCATCATATACATACTCTGCATTTTCATTTTCGGTATCCCGGTGATGACATCCGAGTTTGCCCTCGGGCGTGGCGGCAATTCCGATGCCGTGGGCGCGTTTAGACGTGTTACCCCCGGGAAACGGTGGTGGCTTGTCGGTGGGCTTGCCATTCTCGCGTCTTACCTCATACTGTCGTTCTACATGGTCGTGTCGGGGTGGACGCTTGAATACCTGTGGCAGTCAATCACCAACGGCCTGTACTCGCCGGTGGCCGGGACTGCGGGAATGGATGCCAATGCTGCGGCCCACCTCCAGTTCAAGAGCCGTATGAACGAGTATATCATGCAGGATTGGCGCCCGTTGGTGATGACTTACGTGATGTTGGCTGCCAATCTCGGGGTGTTGCTGCTCGGGGTGCAGAAAGGAATAGAGAAGATGTCAAATATCTTGATGCCGCTTCTGTTCCTGCTTCTTGTGATATTTTGTGCAGTTTCCCTGTCGTTGCCGGGTGCGGCTGACGGCGTGGCGTTTTTCCTGCGTCCCGATTTCTCCAAGGTGACCCCCTCAACTGTTATAAGCGCCCTCGGGCAGGCATTTTTTTCGCTGAGTCTCGGCATGGGCATACTGATAACTTATTCAAGCTATTTCCCTCGTGACACCAAGCTGACACGTACGGCTGTCACCGTGTCGTTGCTCGACCTGCTTGTGGCTTTCCTTATGGGGCTTGTCATCTTCCCGGCTGTGACTACTTTCGGTCTCGGAGACCACGAGCTTGCCGGTTCGGCACTGGTGTTTGTCACGCTGCCGGAGATATTTGCCCGCATGTCGGGCACGCAGTTCTGGTCGATACTGTTTTTCCTGTTGCTTACGGTGGCGGCGTTTACCTCCACCATATCGCTTGCCGAGGTGTCGGTGGCTTTCCTGCAGGACCGTGCGCATATGCGTCGGCGCAGTGCCTGTGTCGCGGTGATACTTCCCCTGTTTGTGCTGAGCACGGTGTGCTCCCTGTCGGTAGGCTCATGGAGCGGCTTCAGGATATGCGGCATGACGATATTTGACTTTCTCGACAACGTGGCTACCAATATCATGCTGCCTGTCGGCTCAATTTTCCTGTGCATATATATGGGGTGGGTAGCTCCCAAGAAGTTTTTCCACAACGAGCTTACCAATCACGGCACGGTTACCTCGCATGTGTTTTCTGTCATCCATTTTATCGTCAAGTGGGTGGCTCCGCTGCTTATAGGCGTCATACTTATATCCCAGTATCTATGAGACCGCGATGGCTGCAAAAGTTTGATCTTACACGCGGAGAGCTGACAGCCCTGCTCGTGCTTGTCGCGATATTGGCTGCCATTACCCTGACGTTGGTGTGGCGGGGGCAATCAGCTCCGGACGCCGGAGCCGTGTCGGCGGCTGATGCATCAGTGACCGTTGACACTGTGCCGTCAGGGAAAGTGGATGGCCGTAAGCCGTCCACGACCGTCAGGCGACGTAAGTCAAAGAGGGATTCAGTCAAGGCCACGCGCCGTGAGATTGGACGCCGCGACCCGTTGTCGCGCCCCCTCCCGAAAATAGAATGACCAATAAGAAAGATATAATGACTGAGAAAAGGGCACAATTCACGACACGCCTCGGCGTGATCGCCACCACGGTCGGTTCGGCTGTCGGACTTGGCAACATATGGCGTTTCCCCTATGAGGCAGGGGTGCACGGGGGCGGCGCATTTCTGCTCATCTACCTGTTTTTCATATTTGTGATAGGCATTCCCGTGATATGCGCCGAGTTTATCATCGGGCGCAATACCGGCTCCAACATCTCGGGTGCGTTCCGCCGTCTTGCTCCACGTAGCGCGTGGCGTTGGCTCGGTTACGTAGGTATCACCGCATCACTTATGATTCTCAGCTTTTACTCGGTCGTGGCGGGATGGACGATGGAGTATATCTATCAATCGGTCGCCGGATTTTCGGGCGCACACACCGTTGAGGCCCTTCACTCGCAGTTTGACACGTTTGCCCAGTCGGACTGGCGTCCGGCGGCGTGGGTTGTCATTTTTCTGCTGCTTAATTACTGGATTCTCAGCCGTGGGGTGCAGAAGGGGATTGAGCGGATGTCCAACCTGCTGATGCCGGTGTTGTTTGTGATACTGCTGCTGTTCTGCATCAACTCCTTGACAATGGACGGTGCCGGGGAGGGCTTGCGTTTCCTTTTCAAGCCTGACTTCTCCAAGGTAGACTCCTCCGTGCTGCTCGGCGCGATGGGGCAGGCGTTTTTCTCACTGAGCCTCGGGTTGGGGTGCCTCATCACATATTCAAGCTACTTTGGCAAGGAGACGCCGTTGGTGAAAAGCGCGACAATCATCGCCTCGCTCGACACGTTGGTCGCCGTGCTGGCGGGTGTAATCATATTTCCCGCCGTGTTCACCTTTGGCGAGCATCCCGCCGCCGGGCCAAAGCTTGTGTTTGAGGTTTTGCCCTCTATTTTCACCAACCTTCCTGGCGGCATGGCATGGTCGACGCTGTTTTTCGTGCTGCTGTTTCTCGCGTCGCTCACCTCCACTATCTCCATGAGCGAGATTTCCATAGCATACTTCTGCGAGGAGCATGGCATGAGCCGTCGCCGCGCCACATGCCTCAACACTGTCATTGCCTTGGTGTTCGGCGTGCTTTGCGCGCTCTCATTCGGCTGTATGCACGGGTTCACGATATGCGGTCTGACGCTGTTCAACCTTTTTGACTACGTCTCGTCCAACATTCTGCTTCCGGTCGGCGGCATGGCCATTTCCATTTTTGTCGGATGGGTGCTCGACCGCGACATAGTGCGCTCCGAGCTTACCAACGGCGGCACGCGCCACGTACGCACTCTCTCGGCCATCATCTTTTCCCTGCGCTACGTCGCTCCCGTCTGCATCGCCCTCGTTTTCTTCTGCGGCCTCGGCATTATCTGAGGCCGCATTTCACTGCCGAGGGTGAGTTTTTTTCGGGCGATGGTTTGGAATATGTTATATAACATAGTAATTTTGCAGTCGGAAAAATTTTTCGTATGCAAAAGATAAGAAACATTGCCATCATCGCGCATGTCGACCATGGCAAGACGACGTTGGTCGACAAGATGCTATTGGCAGGCAACCTCTTTCGTGAGAACCAGAATGCCGGGGAACTTATCCTTGACAATAATGACCTGGAGCGTGAGCGTGGTATAACGATTCTGTCAAAGAATGTCTCGATAGACTATAAGGGATATAAAATCAACATCATAGACACCCCGGGGCATGCCGACTTTGGCGGCGAGGTGGAGCGCGTGCTCAACATGGCCGACGGCTGCCTGCTGCTTGTCGATGCATTTGAGGGCCCGATGCCACAGACGCGATTTGTGTTGCAGAAGGCCATACAGATGGGCCTGAAGCCCGTGGTGGTGGTAAATAAGGTCGACAAGCCCAATTGCCGTCCCGACGAGGTGCAGGAGATGGTGTTTGACCTTATGTTCAACCTTGATGCCACAGAGGAGCAACTCGACTTCCCGACCGTCTACGGCTCGGCCAAGCAGGGGTGGATGAGCACCGACTGGCGCAAGCCGACCGACAATATCCTGCCGGTGCTTGACGCCATAATTGAGTATATCCCCGAGCCCGAACAGCTTGAAGGCGATGCCCAGATGCTCATAACCTCGCTTGACTTTTCAAGCTACGTAGGTCGTATAGCCATCGGGCGCGTGCATCGCGGAGAGTTGCGCGAGGGAATGGAGATAGCCCTGTGCAAGAAAGACGGTTCCATCGTCAAGCAGCGCATCAAGGAGCTGCATACGTTTGAGGGGATGGGACGCAAGAAGGTGGCAAGTGTCAAGAGCGGCGACATATGCGCCCTCGTCGGGCTTGAAGGATTTGAAATCGGCGACACCGTGGCCGACGTCAACAACCCCGAGCCGCTGCCCCGCATCGCCATTGACGAGCCTACAATGTCGATGACGTTCACCATCAACGACAGTCCGTTTTTCGGCAAGGACGGCAAGTATGTCACTTCACGTCACATCGCCGACCGACTCACCAAGGAGCTTGACCGCAACCTCGCGCTGCGTGTCACCAAGGCCGACCATGAGGACGTGTGGACGGTGTTTGGCCGTGGTGTGCTCCATCTCTCGGTGCTCATCGAGACGATGCGCCGTGAGGGATATGAATTGCAGGTTGGACAGCCGCAGGTCATCGTCAAGGAGATTGACGGCAAGAAGTGCGAGCCGGTAGAGCTGCTGACGATAAATGTCCCCGAGGAGTATTCGAGCAAGGTGATAGACCTCGTGACACGCCGCAAGGGAGAGATGGTGTCGATGGCGGCCCAGAACGACCGTCTGCATATCGAGTTCAACATTCCGTCACGCGGTATCATCGGTCTGCGCAACAATATCCTCACGGCCACAGCCGGGGAGGCCATCATGGCTCACCGCTTCCTTGAATACCAGCCCTGGAAGGGGGACATAGAGCGTCGCACCAACGGCTCGCTTATCGCCATGGAGGCGGGTACTGCCTATGCCTATGCAATAGACAAGCTGCAAGACCGCGGACGTTTTTTCATCTTCCCGCAGGAGGAGGTTTATGCCGGCCAGGTAGTGGGAGAGAACGCCAAGGAAAACGACATCGTGGTCAATGTCACCAAGTCAAAGAAACTCACCAATATGCGTGCCAGCGGCGCCGACGACAAGGCACGTATCATCCCTCCCGTGGTATTCAGCCTTGAGGAGGCATTGGAGTACATCAAGGAGGATGAGTATGTGGAGGTGACCCCCAATCACCTGCGCCTGCGCAAGATTATCCTTGACGAGATAGAGCGCAAGCGTGCCAACAAGAGCTGACAGACAGCATACATACCGACCTTAACATAAATGTCGTGCCCCGGGCGAATCACTTCGGCCGGGGCACTTTGCATATCGAGATTCTAAAAACTATAATTTTTCAACGTTCAATTCTCGGTATTGCATGATATATACTTGAATTGGTAGTCGCGGGAGGTGTGCGGCTATTGTCAAAGCGGCATATTACCGTGCTTTTTGGGTGGGAGGCTCTTGCTCTTGTTGTGGGCGGCCTCCAATGCCTCGATGAGCATCGTGCGGGTGTCCGACGGCATTATCACGGCGTCGATGAATCCCTTTTCGGCAGCACGCCAGGGACAAGCGAAACGCTCGTTGTATTCTTCGATAGCCTTGGATTTTGCCTCGGGGGAGGCGTTGCGTTGCAGGATGTTTACCGCCCCGTCGGCACCCATTACGGCAATCTCGGCCATCGGGTAGGCGAGGTTGATGTCGCCCCCAGTGGGTTTTGACGACATGACGATATAGGCTCCCCCGTAGGCCTTGCGGGTGATGAGCGTTATCTTGGGGACGGTCGCCTCGGCATAGGCATAGACTATTTTCGCGCCGTGGCGTATGATGCCCTTGTGCTCCTGGTCGGTGCCGGGGAGGAATCCGGGGACATCCTCAAACGTTATGACAGGGATGTTGAAGCAGTCGCAGAAGCGGATAAACCGCGCCGCCTTGTCGCTCGCGTCAATGTCGATGACCCCCGCGGCACACGCGGGCTGGTTGGCGACGATGCCCACCGAGCGTCCGTTGAGACGTGCAAACCCGATGACTATGTTGGGGGCAAATGTGGGCTGTATCTCAAAGAAATATTGGTTGTCGACCGTCGGGATGATTATATCCTTGATGTCGTAGGGTAGATTGGGGTTGTCAGGTATCACTGTGTCGAGCTGAGGCAGCGACGTGCGGGTGTCGCGTGCGTCAGACGACACCGGGGCGTCATCCATGTTGTTGGACGGAAGGAATGACAGCAGTTCGCGGATGGTGAGCATCACCTCCTCCTCGTTGTCGCACAGCAGATGTGCCACGCCGCTGCGTGAGGCATGGGTGTCGGCGCCGCCAAGCCGCTCCTTGTCGACCACCTCGTTGGTCACGGCCTTTACCACGTCGGGACCGGTGATGAACATGTGGCTCTTCTCGCGCTCCATGATGATGAAGTCGGTTAGGGCAGGGGAGTAGCACGCCCCGCCGGCACAGGGGCCGAGGATGGCCGAAATCTGCGGAATCACACCCGACGCGACGGTATTCTCATAGAATATCGAGGCAAATCCCGCGAGGCTGCCGATACCCTCCTGTATGCGTGCGCCGCCCGAGTCGTTAAGGGCAATGACGGGACAGCCGTTGGTGAGTGCCATGCGCTGCACCTTGACTATCTTGGCGGCGTTGGCCTCGCTAAGCGTGCCGCCAAATACAGTGAAGTCAAAGGCGTACACAAAGACCTGACGTCCGGCAATCTTGCCTGTGCCGCAGACCACGCCGTCACCGGCGATATGTCGTCTGTCCATGCCGAAGTCGGTGCAGCGGTGGGTCACATGGCGGTCTATCTCAAAGAATGTGTCCTTGTCAAGCAGCTTCTCTATGCGCTCGCGGGCTGTGAGGCGTCCGGCGGCATGGTGCCGGGCAATCCTCTCCTCGCCCCCGCCGAGCAACGCGCGGCTGTCGGCGGCATTAAAATCTGAATATATTTCTGCTAATGATCTCATGCGATTGGTTTAGTCGTTGTTTTCTATCGGGATGAATTCGATGAGAGGCTCGCCTGCGCTTACAGTGTCCCCCTCGGAGACATTTATCGCCTTGACGCGGCATGGTGACGAGACCTTGTAGTTGCTCTGCATCTTCATCGCCTCAAGCACGATAGCGATTTCCCCCTCGGCGAGAGTGTCGCCCACGGCGACGGGGATTTTCACCACCTTTCCGGGCATAGGCGCGGCGATATGGTCTTGCCTGGGGGAGTCTCCTCCACGGCGCATACGCAGGTACTTGGCCTGTGAGTCGACAATCTCGACATCGTAGCTGCTGAAGTAGGTGTTGACCTCGTAATTTTTGCCGTCGGTTGACTTGGTGTAGGCCGTGTTGTAGGACTTTCCGTCCATAAGTATGGAGCAACGCCCGTTCTGGGCTGTCACCACGTCCACCTCGCGCGGCTCGCCGTCAATCAGGAGGGTCAGCCGGTTGCCCTCCTTGGACTGGAGGGTTATGTCGGCAACACGTTTTCCTATATGTATTTCCATAACCGGGTCTGTTTTAGATACGTAATACCCCTTTTTGGAGACCAAACTCGCGCCAGCGGCTTATCGGACGGTTGTCGGCGGCCGATATCGGGGCGTTCTCCTCAAGGTTCATCAGATAGTCGATGTAGGCCGTTATCATTGCCGCCTCCTCATGCTCGAGGTTGCCGTCGTTGTCGTGGGGACGCAGCAGCTGCTCGTTTTTCTGAATAAACGAGGTGTCATAGCGCCCTTCTGCAAAATCGGGCACATCCATGATGCGGCGCAGGTAGTTGATGTTGGTTTTAGGTCCCGTGATGCGGTATTCCCATAGCACGCGCTTCATCCTCTCGATGGCAAACCGGCGCGTGGTGGCCCACACGATGAGCTTGCCTATCATCGGATCGTAATATACGGGTATCTCATATCCCTCGTATGCAGTGCTGTCGATGCGTACCCCAATGCCGTTTGGCTGTACGAGCTGCCTGATTATGCCGGGGGAGGGGACACATCCGTTGTCTGTGTCCTCGGCGCATATGCGGCACTCGATGGCATGGCCGCGCTGCGATAGTCCGTCCTGCGTCAGGTGGAGCGGCTCGCCGGAGGCGACGCGCAGCTGTTCCTTCACCAGGTCGACCCCGAGCACCTCCTCGGTGACGGGATGCTCCACCTGCAGGCGCGTGTTCATTTCAAGGAAGTAGAAATTGCGGTGGCAGTCTACGAGAAACTCGATTGTCCCCGCCCCGACATAGCCCACGGCCTTTGCCGCCTTGACGGCGGCCTCGCTCATGCGGGCACGGAGTCCGGGGGTTATGAACGGCGAGGGGCTTTCCTCGACTATTTTCTGGTTGCGGCGTTGCACTGAGCACTCGCGCTCGTAGAGGTGTATCACGTTGCCGTAGTTGTCGCCGAGCACCTGAAATTCTATGTGGTGGGGACCCTCGACATACTTCTCGACATACACTGTGCCGTCGCCGAATGAGGATGCCGCCTCGGATGATGCGGCCTCAAATGCCTCGGCAAACTCCGCGGCCTCGTGGACTATACGCATACCCTTTCCGCCGCCACCCATAGAGGCCTTTATCATCACGGGATAGCCTATCCCGGAGGCTATCCGCGCGCCCTCCTCGGCCGAGGAGAGGGGCTGCTCGGTGCCGGGCACTACAGGCACGCCCGCTGCAATCATGCACTTGCGGGCCGAAATCTTGTCGCCCATGGCATCCATCGTCTCGGGACACGGGCCTATGAAAGTGATGCCTTCCTCGCGGCAACGGCGGGCAAATGTGGAATTTTCAGACAAGAATCCATATCCCGGGTGGATGGCGTCGGCGTTGTGACGCTTGGCGGTGGCAATGATTCGCTCGATGTTGAGGTAACTCTCAGACGCTGCCGCTCCCCCTATGCATGACGCCTCGTCGGCATAGCTCACGAATGAGGCCGTGCGGTCGGCCTCTGAAAAGACTGCCACAGTCACGATTCCCATCTCGCGGCATGACCGCATGACGCGCAAAGCAATCTCGCCTCGGTTGGCGACCAATACTTTCTTTATCATACGCAATCTTTATCGCCGTGATGCAGTCAACGTGCATCACGCGCAATAAGCATGTCATAAATGCTTGGATTAAACTATGTTTTCGTATCGCGCGCCTATCCCACGAGTGCAGTCACGACCTTTAAGAAAAGGCAGGTCTTCTGGCTCGCTCCGTTACCTTAGAGTCTTCCCGGTGTGACGCCCGCAGGCGCGTTTCCAGTGACTGTAAGAGTATAAGGCTTTGTGGAGCTTACAGCAGCGGGACTGCCGGGGATTTCCACCCCGTTCCCTATTAATGCCGCAGGTCGGGACGACCCTTGGCAACCTTTTCTGCGGCAAAGTTAAGTAAAAATTTGAATGCGGCAAAAACATTTGTGCGCACGATATCCGGCGCGTCAGGCTATCTGTGTGTCTTGTCGTGATTTACGCGATGCAATAAAACTTACGGCGATGATGGCGCAGGTAAGCATCTCGGCGGCGGGGATGGCGAGCCACAGTCCCGGCACGCCGACAAGGCGCGGCAGCAGCAGGAAGCAGGGGACGAGCAGGATGATGCCGCGCAGCAGGGTGTAGACTGTCGATGCCAATGCCCGCTCGATACTCTGGTAATAACCTATGAACGCGATGTTGACGGCAAAGAATATCGAGCATAGGGCAAAGAGGGGTATACCTTTGACGGCAATTCCGTATGCCGCCTCGTCGGGCTGGAGAAACAAAGAGACGACATCGGACGCGCCAAGCGCCAAGGCTGTAGTGACGAGCACTCCGCATATCGCGGCTGTGACAAGGGAAAGATTCAGGGTGCGGTGTACGCGGTCGAGCTGATGGGCGCCGTAGTTGAAACTGATGATTGGCTGTGCCGACTGTGCCACGGCGTTGCCGATGGAGAATACCACGGGAAACAGGTAGCAGGCGATGGCGAATGCCGCCACGCCCTCCTCACGGAGCATTGACATGAACATGAAATTGCCTGTAAGCATCATGACGCTTATGGCGAGTTCGGCAATGAATGTGGCAAACCCAATTTTCATCATATAGCCCGTGTTGCGCAGTGTGAGCAGCATCGATGTCACCGATATTTTGAGACGGTAGAATTTGAGCTTGTCGGAGAACCATATGAAATAGGCGATGACGAGGATGCCGCCCACCACACATGAGATGGATGTCGCCAACGCAGCTCCCATCACGCCCCATCCGAGCGGAAACACCATGTACCAGTCGAGCGCGATGTTGAGCACCGCCGCAATGACCTGCACCCACATGGCGTAGCGCGGCGACCCGTCGAGGCGTATGAGCATCATGCCCACGCACTGCATGTAGACAAACATCAACGCCGGGACAAGCCACAGCAGATAATCCGACGCCTTCCCCTCGAGGCGCGGGCTGCATCCGAGACTGTATATGATTCCCTTGGGAATGGCGATGCACAGGACGCAAAGCAAGCCTATGACTACCGTCCCTACAATAAACGCCTGAGAGAGGATGATGCGTCCCGCCTTCACGTTGCCCTCGGAGAGGTGTATGCTCGTGATGACCGACGCGCCGATGCCGAGCATGAGGCCGATGCCGGTGCTCACCATAAATACCGGCGCGACGATGTTGACAGCCGCTATGCCGTCGGCCCCGACCCCTTGTCCGACGAATATGCCGTCTATGACACAGAGCAGCGTGTTGAATATCATTCCTACAAGCGTGGGAAAGAACAGTGCGCGGAACAGCTGCCCTATCTTGCCGTTGCCAAAGTCTATCTTGTCCCTGTCGAGGTTCCTTTCCCGTTTCATAGCTGAAGTTTAGCCTTGAGGTAGCGGCCTGTGTGGCTTTGGCTGCAGTTGGCCACTTGCTCCGGAGTGCCGGCGATGACAAGGTTGCCACCGGCGTCGCCCCCTTCGGGACCGATGTCTATCACATGGTCGGCACACTTTATCACATCCATGTTGTGCTCGATGATTACTACCGTGTGGCCTTGTGCTATAAGGCGGTTGAACGAGTCCATGAGCGTGTTGATGTCGTGGAAGTGCAGGCCGGTGGTAGGCTCGTCGAATATAAACATCGTGGGTTGCGGCTTCTCGCCGGCGAGGAAGTAGGCGAGTTTGACACGCTGGTTTTCGCCTCCCGACAGGGTGGAGGAGGACTGTCCGAGTTTGATGTAGCCCAGTCCGACATCCTGCAGCGGCTTCAGCCGCTTTATGATTTTCTTCTCGATTGAGCCGGGCGTCTCGCTGAAAAACTCGATGGCCTGGTTGACCGTCATGTCGAGCACGTCGTAGATGTTCTTGCCACGGTACTCGATGTCGAGCACCTCCTGCTTGAACCGCTTGCCGTGGCACTCCTCGCAGGGGATGGTGATGTCGGCCATAAACTGCATCTCGATGGTTATCGTGCCCTCGCCCTTGCACTCCTCGCATCGGCCCCCCTCGGCATTGAATGAGAAGTATCCCGCCGGGATGCCCATCTGCTTTGCACTCTGCTGGTCGGCAAAGAGGCGGCGTATCTCGTCGTAGGCTTTCAGGTAGGTCGCAGGGTTACTGCGGGTTGACTTGCCGATAGGGTTCTGGTCGACAAATTCCACCGCCGTGATGCGCGACAGGTCGCCCGACAGCCCCTTGAAGATGCCTGGGGCATCCCCCGGCTCGTCGAGGTGGCGCATAAGGGCGCGGTAGAGGATGTCGCGCACAAGGGTCGACTTTCCCGAGCCGCTCACGCCCGTGACGACGGTCATAACCCCAAGCGGGAACTTGACGTCGATATCCTTGAGGTTGTGCTCGCGGGCCCCTTTCACCTCTATATAGCTGTTCCACTTGCGGCGTCTTGCCGGGACCGGAATATGTTTTTTCCCCGTGAGGTATTGCATGGTGTAGCTACCCTCGGCCTTTGTGATTTCAGAGGCGGGTCCCTGATAGATGATCTCGCCTCCGAGACGCCCGGCGTCAGGCCCGACGTCGATGATATAGTCGGCGGCCTCCATTATCTCCTCGTCATGCTCGACGACCACGACCGTGTTGCCGAGCGACTGCAGCTGGCGCAGCACGCCGATGAGCTGCCGGGTGTCGCGTGAATGCAGCCCTATGCTCGGCTCGTCAAGGATATAGAGCGACCCGACGAGACTGCTGCCGAGCGACGTGGCGAGGTTGATGCGCTGGCTCTCGCCGCCTGATAGCGACGACGACATGCGGTCGAGCGTGAGATAGCCGAGACCCACGTCGCAGAGAAACCGCAGGCGGTTTTTTATCTCGACAAGCAACCGTGGGGCAATCCGGGCATCCGTCTCATCGAGCTGCAGGTGCTCGAAAAACTCCCGCAGCGTCGTGACGGGGAACTTCACCAGCTCGGATATCGTGTGTCCCCCGACCTTGATGTAGGCCGTCTCGGGGCGCAGGCGGTTGCCGTGGCAGTCAGGGCATACGGTTTTGCCCCGGTAGCGGGCGAGCATCACACGGTACTGTATCTTGTACTGGTTTTCCTCAATCATCTTGAAGAAGCCGTCAATGCCACGGAACGAGCCGCTGCCGTGCCACAGTATCGACTTCTCGTGCTCCGAGAGGTCGCAGTAGGCGCGATGTATCGGAAATCCGATGTGGGGCGCCATGTGGATAAGCTCGCGCTTCCACTCGCTCATCTTCTCGCCGCGCCAGCACACCACGGCGTCGTCGTAGACCGACAGCGTGGGGTTGGGCACGACAAGCGCCTCGTCAATGCCGATGACCTTGCCGAACCCCTCGCATGTGGGGCACGCGCCATAGGGGTTGTTGAAGTTGAACATAAGGTCGTTTGGCTCCATGAATGTTATCCCGTCGGCCTCAAACCGCTTGGAGAACGGCAGCCCTTTCACCCCGCCGTCGGCCCACACGACGAGCACACACTCCTCGTGCCCCTCGAAAAAGGCCGTCTCCACCGAGTCGGCGAGACGGCTAAGCTCATCCCCCTCGTGGTGAACGGCGAGTCGGTCGACGAGTAGCATCCATTCCCCGGCAGAGGCGTCCGTGTCGGCCATCACCTCCTCGATTGAGGCAAACCGCCCCTCCCTGTCGACGAGACGCGAGAAACCCTCCTTCATGTATATGTCGAGCTGTGCCGGCAGGGTGCGCCCCTCGGGGAGCGTTATGGGCGCGGCGACTGCGATGCGTGTTCCCTCGGGGTAGGCGAGGGCGGCGTTCACGACGTCATCGACTGAGTGTTTCCTGACCATCTCCCCCGAGACTGGCGAATAGGTCTTGCCGACGCGTCCGAACAGTAGGCGCATGTAGTCGTATATCTCGGTCGATGTGCCGACGGTGCTTCGCGGGTTGCGCGTGTTGACTTTCTGCTCTATGGCGATGGCCGGAGGCAATCCCTTGATGAAATCCACCTCGGGTTTTGCCATCTTGCCCATAAACTGCCGGGCGTATGCGCTCAGGCTCTCGACATAGCGTCTCTGCCCCTCGGCATATAGCGTGTCAAAGGCGAGCGACGACTTGCCCGAGCCTGAAAGCCCCGTCACCACCACGAGGCGGTTGCGCGGTATCTCGACATCTACATTTTTCAGATTGTTGACCCGCGCACCCTTTATATATATGTTTTTTTCGGTCATTTGCAGTGTTGCTTTAACTTGCAAAGATACAAAAAACAACGCACATATCCCCGTGTTTTTCACGGCCCGTCACTATTCTTTAGAATGATTAATAGCCTGCTTGATAATTATACCGGTAGCAGTGTGATATTACGGATATGGTTAAGGACATGTAATAAAGGATAAAATGGTGTGATGTGAGACTGTGTGTATCGATATCGTAGATAAATTGGCTGTGCTCGGGAATGTTTGTTAAATAAAAATTTGTAAATATGGGGAAATATCGCTTAATTTGCGGATATATCAATCATAATTAAATAACAGTGATATGAGAAAGTCATGGATTGTGCCTCTCTTTCTATTAGCGGGGATAGGGGTAAGCGGTCAGGAGACCGAGACGATAAACGATTTTAACGGTTCTGTTGATTACGATAATTCGACACATCTCTCGGTCAAGGAGGTTGAAATCTATGGGGATGATGTCCCCGCATCGGGGGTCACGACAGCATATAAAGCGACCATGCTCACGGTGGAGAACAACACCGGCTATACACTCTCGGACATATGTTGGAGTTTCACGCTCCCCTTGAAGGACGGGGATAACGAGACGGTCACATGGCGGGACGGAGATTTGGAGTTTGAGATACCTGCGATAGAATGTGAGGATGTCGGCAGGTATGACGTCAACGCAGACGACTGTATCAAGGCTATCGTCAATTTTACCGCACATTCCAACGGGGTTGAGGTCGGAGACACTTATACCGTATTATTGGATGTGAAGCCATATATCGAGCGTGTCGATATAATACGCAAGGAGGACAACACCCCAAATGATACATATAACGTTTATTATACCGTGGAATTTCATGGGGCAAAAGAGGTACAAATCAAAATGCGTGAAAGCGGCCGCCCTATATTGAGAAGCCAATTTGCAACAGGACCAGTTATTGCCAATGTCGTAACAAGAAGCATAACTAAATTTTACAAGGCATGGCTTGAAATATCTGTGAGCAACAGGTACGGTAGTGATGAGTATACGGTGGAGTTGCCGCCGTTCATAGGAGATGATGTCACATCCCTAAGTACGCCGACAGGTGATATTGAAGAGCTTGCAGACTCAGCCATATCCTTTATAGAGGTCAGTGACATGGCAGGTATACGGATAAAATCAGTGTCTGCAATAAGTCAGTTGAAGACTCTTAAAAACGGTATTTATATCGTAACGGTTTATGACAATGACGGAAACGCAAATCAATATAAATATTTGAAGAAATGAGACGTTTAACATTCGCATTATTAATGATAATGTCAATATGTGTAGAGGCTTTCCCTCAACGCATATCAGACAGGATATTGCTGTCCAACGGAGAATATGTGACCAAAGATCACATATTCCTTGAGGGGGAAAATTTCGAATTGACGGCCGATAAGCCCGTAAAATGGGAATTTTACATCCTTAAAGAAAACCCAGGGTGGTGGCCAAGAGAGGAACTTGTAAAAGAATCCAAGGTGAAGCAAGAATCCTTTTCCGTAGAGATGGATGATATTAATTGGTCGTATGATTCCTACATTGTAAAGTCCGATATAGATGATTCGGTATATTTTGAGGGCCTAATCGTAATACGAGAGTGGGATTTGCCGAAGGAGTCCTTACACATTAAATTCAATTTGTTACCCTCTGTACCAAAAATTATGAGTATCCGACTTGACTATACTTACAATTGGGAGTATGGCGACTTTGACGATGGTCTTTTTGAGATCGGCGTGACAGGCGATAGGGCAGAGTCATTTGCATTGTTTGCACACTCTTGGCCATGTCAACATGAATTTCCAAAATATGGAAGTTTTCAAGGGGTTACAGGAAATGTGGATGCCGAAGATAACGGTCAATCGCCAACATATCTAAGAAATGAAGTTGCACAATGGGGCGAATATCATATAATCGCAGCCAAAAACAAGTATGGCTATACCTGGTATAGGGACACCCTAAACACACTTGATTATGTGACAGATCCCATAATTCTGGCAGATATAAAGAAAAATCGTCCTGTTACATATCTACATCTGCCTATCCAAACATCCGACATAAGAATTTATATGTCGGGGGATAATCTCCATGTTGATCTTATCGACGATAAGACAATACCAAAGGTCTCCATCTATAGCCTTACGGGAAATAAACTTATCGAGGAAAATGATACGGAGATTGACCTCTCGTCGCTCGCTAAGGGGTATTATATCGTCAGATGCGTGTCTGAAAACAACAGTATTATAACATCAAAAATATATAAGCCGTGAAAAAAATATTTGTTATGCTATTTTTGGGATGAACCCACGTCGGGGACGTGCCGTAAGCGAACCCCAGGGTTAGCGCAGACATGCGCTAACCCTGGGGTTCGTAACTCTATGGGACGCACGTCGGAGACGTGCTGTAAGATATCTTCAGCTAAGTATTTGGATTCTGCGACAGCCGCCGATGGGGTTACTTGCCCTCGACGTCGGATAGGCGGGCGGGGGCGGGTTCGGCGGGTTTCACGCCGTCGCGGTCGAGGAGGGCGTCGATGGTGGGTTCCTGTCCGCGGAATCGCTTGTAGAGGGTCATGGGATGCTCGGTGCCGCCCCGGCTGAGGATGTTGTCGCGGAACGAGTCGGCGGTCTTGCGGTCGAAGATGCCGTTTTTCTTGAACACTGAGAATGCGTCGGCATCGAGCACCTCGGCCCACTTGTAGCTGTAGTAGCCGGCGGCATAGCCTCCGGCGAATATGTGGCTGAACTGGGCCGACATCATCGCGTCGTCGACGGGGGCAAATATGCGCACCGACTCGGTGGCGGCGTTTTCAAATGCCGCGGGGTCATCGACGGGGGCGGTAATCGAGTGCCATGCCATGTCGAGGTAGCCAAACCCGAGCTGACGCAGGCAGGCGTAGCCGGCACCGAACTGTGACGTGGCGACAATCTTGTCGACAAGTTCCTGCGGGATAGGCTCGCCGGTGATGTAGTGCTTGGCGAAGCTGTCGAGAAACTCTTTCTCGGTGAGATAATTCTCGTTGAACTGCGACGGGAGCTCCACGAAGTCGCGGTAGACAGACGTGCCCGACAGCGAGGAGTACCTGGTGTTGGCAAGCAGTCCGTGGAGCGCGTGGCCGAACTCGTGGAGGAATGTCTCGACCTCGTAGGGGGTGAGTAGCGACGGCTTGGAGTCGGTGGGCTTGGTGAAGTTCATCGTTATCGACACCTGCGGACGGTTGTTTGTGCCGTCGGGCGAGATTGACTGGTCGCGGAATCCCGTCATCCATGCGCCGGGGCTTTTGGTGTCGCGGGGGAAGAAGTCGGTGTAGATGATGCCGACATATTCGCCGGCCGAGTCGGTCACCTCATAGGCTTTGACCTCGGGATGGTAGACCTCGATGTCGGGGTTGTAGGTGAAGTTAAGCCCGTAGAGTCTGGTGGCAAGGCCAAACACGCCGTCGATGACGTTGTTAAGCTCGAAGTAGGGGCGCATCTCCTCCTCGTTGTAGGAGTATTTCTCGTTTTTGAGCTTGTTGGAGTAGTAGCTGTAGTCCCACGGATTGATGGTGACGGGCTTGCCCTCGAGGCGGGATGCAAACTCGGTAAGCTCCTTCATCTCGGCCTGCTCGGCGGGGCGGTAGGCCTCGCGCAGCTGGTCGAGCAGGCGGTAGACATTGGCGGGAGTCTCGGCCATTGTGTTGACGAGCTTGTAGTCGGCATAGGTCTTGTAGCCGAAAAGGTTGGCCATCTGCCGGCGCAGGTCGGCAATGCGGGCGAGAATCCCGACGTTGGAGTATTCGCCCTTCATGTTGCGGGCGGCGTTGAGACGGTACATCTTCTCGCGCAGGTCGGGACGCGAGGAGTATTTCATGAATGCCATATAGGTGGGCTGGGCAAGCGTGAAGAGGTATTCGCCATCGCGACCCTCGGCCTTGGCGGCGAGGGCGGCAGCCTCGACGGAGCTTTCGGGCAGTCCGGCAAGGTCGTCCTTGCCGAGCCATATCTTGTAGGTCGCCATCTCCTTGAGCACGTTTTGCCCGAACTTTGTCGTCAGTTCCGACAGCTCGGCTGAAATCTTGCGGTATTTCTCGCGGTCCTCACCCCGGAGGTTGGCGCCCGACTGCTCAAATGACTCGTATGTGCGCTTGAGCAGCATACGGCCCTCGGTGTCGAGGTCTTCGTTGTCGCGGTTGTCCCACACCTGCTTGATGCGCTGCCACAGCGGCTCGTTGAGCACGATGTCGGTGGAGTGCTTGGAGAGCTTTGCCGACACGCGCATGGATATTTCCATAAGCTCGTCGTCGCTGTTGGCCGACTCCAGCGGGAAGAAGACGTTGAGCACGCGCGACAGTTCCTTGCCGGCGTCCTCCAGTGCCACGATGGTGTTTTCAAACGTAGGGCGCGAGCGTTGCTTGACAATCGCGTCGATGGCCTCGTCCTCAAGGCGTATGCCACGGTCGATGGCCTCCTCCATGTTTTTGTTGGTGATTTTGGAGAACGGGGGGGTGTTGTGCGGGGTCTGGAACTCCGCCTCAAACGGATTCTGGGCCTGTGTCATAATGGTAGCTGACATTAGTAGGGCAAACAGTAATTTTCTCATCGTAAATTGGATTTTCGTACTTATTCATTACAATGAGGCAAAATTACCAAGATTATATGATTATAATTATAAAATTATGCAAAAAAGAGGGATTATCCTATCTGGTAGAGGAGCGCGTCTATGACGAGAGGCACTGTGGATGCGTCGACTCCGTTCTTTACGAGTACGGGTGTGTCGGCTCTCATCGACTTGATGAACGCCTCCGAGTCGCCACGGTCATTCTCGATGCTGAGCTTGTAGAGATTGATGGCGTCGCGCACGTTTCCCGATACCAGTTCGAGGTGTCCCATGTTGAGATAGTCGCCCGAGGCGGGGGTCTCGTTGAGGATGCGTGTGTAGTATCGGCGGCTCTGCTCGATGTTGCCTGTCAGCAGCGAGCACCACGCGATGGGGCGCAGGGCACGTGACGACTTTTCGTCGAGAAATTCCACTTTGAAGTAGCATTTCAGGGCCTTGTCGGGATTGCCGAGTTCCATGTGGCAGTGTCCCATGTTCATCACGACGGATAGGTCGTCGGGCTTCTGCTCGGCGACGCGCCTGAAGTATTCCAGCGCATGCCGGGGCTTCCCGAGCATCTTGTAGCATGAGGCTATGCGCTTTAGCGTCCACAGGCTCTGCGCGTTGAGCAGCTCCGATTGCTCGTAGTATTTCAGCGCACCGGCTATATCACCCTCCTGCTGGCGACAATAGCCCATCTTCTGGAACAGTTGGGCCGACGGTGGGATAAGTTCGCTCAATCGGCTGAAAAGGTCGAATGCATCGGCATAATATCCGCGCTTGAAGTAGAATTCAGAGACGAGCGTCAGCGTCTCCTCGTCGCTGAAATCGTCGAGCAGCGGGGCTACCTGCAGCATGTTGAGTGGGGTGTCAAACGGGTCGGCAAATTCCCCTTTGCGGCGGAACAGTTTGAAGAAGCGGTATATGTCCTGCACGTATTTGTTGGCGATGTTCTCGCGACGGCTTTCGTCGGCAAGCAACTCGGTGTTGCGTATCTCGGCGGCATTGAGATTCTGGGCATTGAACTGTGACATCATAAACTGCCGCTGCTGCTCGGGAATCGACGACAGCGACAGGGCTATCGAGTACTTGTCGCCGTCGCACAGGAATGGCGACGCGGCGATGATCTCGCCTGTCATGGCTGCGGCACCGGCGGCACCGGTCACTACCGAATGGTCGAGATGGAACGGCATGAACCAGTTGGCGATGTCGGAGAAGAACGGGTAGTGCTTCAGGTGGGCAAACGTGCTCATGAACACGTCGCCGCCATCCTCCTGCATCTTTGAAAGCTCCTTCATCTTGTCGGTGAGCCCGCTCTTGTCGAGCAGTTCCTGCCACTCGGGGTTCTCCTCCATCTCCGACAAGTCGACAACGGGGGTGTCCTCATGGAACTTTTTGTAGATGTCGGGGCGCAGCTTCATCATCGTCGGTATGACCTCGTCGCGCATCTTGCGGTTGATGCGCTCGGTGTCGCGTGCGCGGATAAACTGCATGAACACCATCCTCACATCCTTGTGCCACGTCGGGACAGTCTCTTTCAGGCACTCTATCTTGCCCGTGAGCGTGCCCGAGCCTATGCGCGTGCGGTGGATATACATCGCCATCAATGCGGCGCATATCGCCTTGATGGCGACAGCGTTGGACGGGTCGGAGGCGTATATGTCGAGCAGCAATGCCAGGCGACGTTCATCGTAGTAGGCAAGCAGTCCCATCAACAGGGCTGACACCAGAAGTTCCTTGAAATACTGTGGAAGCGTCTGTGACGATACCGCATCGGTCAATGCCAGCGTGTCGTCGGACGACAGGGGATAGGTGACCCATATCCTGTTGAACAGCCTTCTCTCCATCTCCTCTATCTCGCGTCGCGACGACTTGCTGTCGCCTGACGATGAGGTGATCAGATTGAGGGGAGAGTTGTCATCCTGTAGCTTGACGTACTGGGCGAACAGTGACGGTATCGTGTCGCCCGGCTGCAGGTGCTCATATCTAAGGGTATTGAAATACAGTGTCGACGAGTCGGCCTTGCAGTGCTCGCGTGTCACACGGTCGATGATGCCGTACATGCGGCTGACGATGCGGTCATACACTTGTCGGCGTCCGGGGTCGTCCACCCCGTCGGCGGCATAGCGCAGCATCATGCGGTAGGAGTCCTCGATGTTGTTCACCTCCTCCTGGAGTGACCAGTGGAGGCCGCTTACCATGATGCGCAGTTCACGCAGGGCATCGCGTAGGCGTGCCTGCTCGATATATCGCGCGATGAGGTCGCGTCGGTCGGTTATGGTGTTGTTTGCCATGAGCGGGAAAAGTCTGTTTCGTTTCCAAATATAACATATGGGAAGCAAAACATATGCCAAACTTTCGCCATTTAGCATATATTATGGAAATTCGTATGCTGTGGGACAATAAAAACGCCCGGGATTGCTCCGGGCGTTGGCTTTTTCAATAGTTAGTGGGATGTCAGCGCAGGCGGTCAAAGTTGGCCAGCTTGCGGCGGTCCTTACCCATGTAGCTGTAGGCAAACAGTATCATAAGCAGTGATGCCGCCAGCAGTATGATGCCCGGCAGCCATTCCACGCCCGTCGCGCCGAGACGCTCGGTGAACACCAGCACGCAGATGAACCACGTGATGCAAGATGCAAATTCAAGCGCGGCACACACCAATGCCACCGTCATCTGACGCTTGAGGTCCTTGAAAAGGAAAATGTCGATGATGATGAGCACCGTGATAACGCAGTTGACGATGAAATATGCCAACGTGCTCCCCGCACATGTCCCTGTCGCGGAGGTAAGCCCCATGGGGCGCCATGTCAGCAGGGCGTCAGGTGTTGTGAACTCGGCGTTGGGCACAAAGCAGAAGAATGCCATGGCGACTGCCGCAAGGAGGAGGAAGACCGATTGCCAGCGTTGTATTACCATAATAAAGATATGTTTTTGGTTATAAGTTCAACAAGTCATGAATGGAGTGCAAATGTAATATCGCCTCCACATAAAAACAAATTTTTCCCCGCGATAGTTGACCGTTCCGGCTGTTTGGGCGGGAGATTCCTCCCATATCGGCAGGGCAGGTAAAATTTATTGGGGAAAATGGATATTTTCCAAAATCTTTGCTAAATTTGTCGCGTTAATCAATACCATCAATTACCAATACCATTAAACACTATTGTTATGGATATTAACAATATTATTCAGTCTCTTGAGGCCAAGCATCCCGGAGAAAAAGAGTACCTTCAGGCGGTGAAGGAAGTGCTGATGTCAGTAGAGGAAACCTATAACCGTCATCCCGAATTTGAGAAAGCCCGTATTATCGAGCGTATGGTCGAGCCTGACCGTATCGTGACTTTCCGCGTCACGTGGATTGACGACAAGGGCGACGTGCAGACCAACATCGGCTACCGTGTGCAGTTTAACAACGCTATCGGACCGTACAAGGGCGGCATCCGCTTTCATGCGTCGGTCAACCTCTCCATCCTCAAGTTCCTTGGATTTGAGCAGACGTTCAAGAACGCCCTCACAACCCTCCCGATGGGTGGTGCCAAGGGGGGCAGCGATTTCTCGCCGCGCGGCAAGAGCGACCGCGAGATTATGCGCTTCTGCCAGGCATTCATGCTCGGATTGTGGAAGAATGTCGGCCCCGACCGCGACGTGCCTGCCGGCGACATAGGTGTAGGCGGACGCGAGGTGGGCTACATGTATGGCATGTACAAGAAACTCGTCGAGGAGCATAACGGCACGTTCACCGGCAAGGGCCTCGACTTTGGCGGCTCGCGCATACGTCCTGAAGCTACCGGTTTTGGCGCGCTCTACTTCGTGGAGAATATGCTTGCCGAGATGGGCGACAGCATTAAGGGGAAGACTGTGGCCATATCCGGATTCGGCAACGTGGCATGGGGCGCGGCCCTAAAGGCTACCGAGCTTGGCGCAAAGGTCGTCACCATCTCAGGCCCTGACGGCTATATATATGACCCCGAGGGTATATCGGGAAAGAAAATCGACTATATGCTCGAACTGCGTGCGTCGGGCAATGACATCGTGGCCCCGTATGCCGAGGAATTCCCCGAGGCGACATTTTTTGAAGGTCGCAAGCCGTGGGAGCAGAAGGTGGATATCGCCCTGCCTTGCGCTACCCAGAACGAGGTCGACGGCGAGGATGCGCGCCATCTCATCGACAACAAGACCCTGATTGTCGCCGAGGTCTCCAACATGGGATGTACCCCCGAGGCCATCGATGCATTTGTCGAAAACCGTATACATTATGCACCCGGCAAGGCTGTCAACGCCGGCGGCGTGGCGACTTCAGGCCTTGAAATGAGCCAGAATGCCATGCACCTGCAATGGCCCGAGGAGGAGGTGGACCACCGTCTCCACAATATCATGCGTGACATACACACACAATGTGTCAAGTATGGTCGCCAGTCCGACGGCTACATCAACTACATGAAAGGCGCCAACATCGCCGGCTTCATGAAGGTCGCCAACGCCATGATGGGACAGGGCATCATTTAGTAGTGTGCTATCGTGATAAAAAATAGGGAGGGTATTTGTCACCCTCCCTATTTTTGTTATGCCATGTCATGTCATCACAGGCCCATAGTCAACCGTGTCTTCTTTGGCAACTTTTTCACCACTTCCTCATATGAATGGTCTATGAGATGGCACATCACTTCGTCAGAGATGGCATGAAGATGGTGCTGATTCCAGTACCGCTTGTTGAAATGGTAGGCCGGCTCAATGATGTCGGGATAATTTTCCCGCAGTTCCAAGGCATATTCCGGGTCGCATTTCAGCGTTATCATGTCGGGGAGGTCAAGGGGCAGCAGCGCAAACATCTTGCCGGCGACCTTGAACACAAGGTTTATCTCGTCAAACGGGAAGCACTCGGTAGCGTGTGGCTTACCGATGCAGTATCTCCGTGCCGCCTCGATATCCATCCGGTGTGCCTTATGCTTTCTCGATGTATTCGACAATCCATTCGCCGACCTCCTTGGTGCCATAATCGGCGTAGCCGGCCTCCTGTATCTCGGGGGTGCGGACATGGTTGTCGAGGGAGGCATTGACGGCGTCGCGTATCAGCTTGCCCTCGGCCTTCAGGTCGAAGTACTCAAAGAGCATTGCCACAGAGAGTATCTGGGCGAGGGGATTGGCGATATTCTTTCCCTTGGCCTGGGGCCATGAGCCGTGTATCGGTTCGAATACGGGGGTACTCTCACCCGTCGATGCCGAGGGGAGAAGACCCATTGAGCCGGAGATTACGGAACCCTCGTCGGTGAGGATGTCTCCAAATGTGTTCTCTGTCACCATCACGTCAAAGAAGCGGGGATTCTGGATGAGGCTCATGGCGGCGTTGTCGACAAACATGTAGTCTGTCGTCACCTCGGGATACAGTGGCGCCATCTCCTGTGCTATCTGACGCCACAGACGCGAGGAGGCGAGCACGTTGGCCTTGTCGACCACGGTGAGGTGCTTGCGGCGTTTCATCGCATACTCAAATCCGACCTTGAGGATGCGCTCAATCTCGGGGCGTGTGTAGGCGTTGGTGTCATAGGCCTTGTCGTTGTCCTGGTACTTCTCGCCGAAATACATGCCGCCGGTCAGCTCGCGGATGCAGATGAAGTCGGCGCCCTCGATGAGGTCGGGGCGCAGCGGCGACTTGTGGAGCAGGCACGCGAATGTCTCCACGGGACGGATGTTGGCGAAAAGGCCGAGCTTCTTGCGCATGGCGAGCAGTCCCTGTTCGGGGCGCACCTTGGCGTTGGGATTGTTGTCAAACTTTGGGTCACCTACTGCCGAAAACAGCACGGCGTCGGCCTCGCGGCATATCTCATAGGTCTCCTCGGGGAACGGGTCGCCCACCTTGTCGATGGCATCCGCTCCGCAGAGGGCGTATTTATATGTCACCTTGTGTCCGAATTTATTGCAGACGGCTGTCATCACGTCGACACCCTGCTTTGAAATCTCGGGTCCGATACCGTCGCCGGGAAGTACTGCGATTTTGAAATCCATAGTGGTAATGTTATGATACTTTATTTTGTCTATTGTTCTATTTCCGGGCCTTTGGCTTGCTGATGCCGGTAGCCTTGGCAACAGGATGATACCCCTCTATGAGGTTGAGCATCTTCACCGTCGCCTGTATGGCGGCTTCGGTCTGGTCGGCGTCAAGGCCGCGTGTCTTTATCACGTGTCCTTGATAACGCCAAGTGATGGTGGTGTGCACGAGCGCGTCGGTCTGGCCGCCGGGTGGAATGTTGACGGCATAGTTGGTCAACATCGGGAACTCGCGGTTGAGACGCCGGCGGTAGATGGTGCGCACGGCTTTCACAAAAGCGTCATACTGTCCGTCGCCGACTGCCGACTCCTGAAATTCCGCTCCGTCGACAGCCAGCTTTACGGTCGCCGTAGGGCGCAGTCCCTGAGAGAGGTTGAGGGCGTAGTTGATGACGCGCACCTTGTTGGGCACGGTGGCATGCTTTATCACGTCGGCTACAATGAAAGGAAGATCGCCTTGGGTGACAATCTCCTTCTTGTCGCCAAGCTCGATGATGCGCTGTGTCACCTTGCGGATGTTGGACTCGGTCAGCTCTATGCCCAGGGCCTCAAGATTTTTCTTGATGTTTGCCTTGCCTGAAGTCTTGCCGAGGGCATACTCTCGCTCACGGCCAAACCGCTCGGGGAGCAGATCGTTGTAATAGAGATTGTTTTTGTTGTCGCCGTCGGCATGGACACCGGCACACTGCGTGAACACGCTTTCGCCGATTATCGGTTTGTTGGGCGGCACGAGTATGCCCGAAAACGACTCAACGATATGGCTCACCTTGTTGATTTTTGTCTCGTCTACGCCTGTTGTCCCCTTGAGCTGGTCGTGGATGACTGCCACGGCGCTTGACAGGGCGGCATTGCCTGCACGCTCACCGAGACCGTTGATGGTGCAGTGCACCCCGTGTGCCCCGGCTTTGACAGCCGCAAAGAGATTGGCTGTCGCGAGGTCATAGTCGTTGTGGGCATGGAAATCAAAGTGCAGCCCGGGATAGCGTGTGACCATCCGGTGCATGTAGGCGAGGGTGTCATAGGGGTTGAGCACACCGAGTGTGTCGGGGAGCATAAACCGTTCAATCGGCAGGTCCTTTATCCCCTCCATTAGGTCAAATACATATTGTCGCGACTCCTTCATGCCGTTTGACCAGTCCTCAAGATAGAGGTTGACTTTCAAACCCTCCTTGCGTGCGAGGTCCACTTCGCGGCGTATAGCCTCGACATGTTGTGCGGGCGTGAGTTTAAGCTGGTAGGTACAGTGCTTCTCCGACCCTTTGCAGAGCAGGTTTATCACTTTGGCGCCAACCTCCTTGACCCACCGGATGGACTCTCCGTTGTCAAGGAATCCCAGCACTTCGATGCTCTCTATGTGACCTGTGCGCGAGGCCCAGGCACATACATCGCGCACCGTGTCGCGCTCTCCCTCCGATACCCTTGCCGATGCTATCTCGACGCGGGGCACGTGCAGCTCCTCAATCAACAGCCTTGCGATGCCGAGCTTCTCGGATGCCGAAAACGACACACCCGATGTCTGCTCGCCGTCGCGCAGCGTCGTGTCCATTATCTCTACGTGCATTTTCTTCCTTTGTAACAATTGTCGATATGCGGTGTCGCTACTTGGCGGCCTCCCACGCCTCGATGTCGGCTTTCTTGGAGAGAAGGAACTCGATGTCATCGAGACCCTGTTCGAGGCAGTGTTTCTTGTAGGGGTTTATCTCAAAGCTCTCCGAGTGGCCGGTGGCAAGGTTGGTGATGGTCTGCGCGGGCAGGTCTACCTTAACCTCGGTCTTCGGGTCGGATGCAATAGAGTCAAACAGTTCGGCGAGAAACTCCTCCGACACCACTACCGGCAGCACAAAGTTGTTAAGCTCGTTGTTCTTGTGGATGTCGGCAAAGAAGCTTGACACGACCACACGGAATCCATAGTCGGCGATGGCCCATGCCGCATGTTCGCGGCTTGAGCCTGAACCGAAGTTCTTGCCTGCCACAAGTATGCAGCCCGAGTAGGTCGGGTCGTTGAGCACAAAATCCTTTATCGGGTTGCCATCCTTATCGTAACGCCAGTCGCGGAACAGGTTGTCGCCGAATCCCTCGCGGGAAGTGGCCTTGAGGAAGCGTGCAGGGATTATCTGGTCTGTGTCCACGTTCTCCATCGGCAGGGGAACACAGGTGGATGTTATAGTTGAAAATTTTTCTTTCATCGTGATAGGTAATTACGTGGGTTAGACAGTGCGGGGGTCGGTGAGCACGCCGGTGATGGCCGAGGCTGCGGCTACAAGCGGGCCGGCGAGGATAGTGCGGGAGCCGGGACCCTGACGTCCCTCGAAGTTACGGTTGGAGGTGGAGACGGCGAGTTTGCCGGCGGGAACCTTGTCCTCGTTCATCGCCAGACAAGCCGAGCATCCGGGCTGGCGTATCTCGAATCCGGCTTCGGCAAGTATCTTGTCGAGACCCTCTGCCTTGATTTGCTCGTCAACCATCCATGAGCCGGGCACGAGCCATGCGGTCACGTTGGGAGCTTTCTTCTTCCCCTTTACAAAGTTGGCAAACGCGCGGAAGTCCTCTATACGGCCGTTGGTGCAGCTGCCGAGGAAAACGTAGTCAATCGGGTGTCCCGCGAGTTTCTGGCCCACTTCGAAACCCATATACTCCAACGACTTGGCATAAGAGATTTTACCGGCCTCATCCTCGGGGTCGGGAGCTGGGATGGCATCGTTGATGCCCATGCCCATGCCCGGGTTGGTGCCGTAGGTGATGCGCGGCTCTATGTCGGCGGCGTCAAAGTTGATTTCCTTGTCAAATACGGCGTCATCATCACTGTGGAGCGTGCGCCAGTAGGCCAGGGCCTTTTCCCACTCCTCGCCCTTGGGGGCAAACTCGCGTCCCTTGACGTAGGCGAATGTGGTCTCGTCGGGGGCAATCATGCCGCCGCGAGCTCCCATCTCGATAGAGAGATTGCATACGGTCATGCGCTCCTCCATCGAGAGGTTGCGGATGGTGTCGCCGGCATATTCCACGAAGTATCCTGTCGCGCCGCCGGTGGTCATCTTTGCGATGATGTAGAGTGCTATGTCCTTTGCTGTCACGCCGGGCTTGAGCTTGCCGTTGACGTTGATGCGCATGGTCTTTGGCTTAGGCTGGAGAATGCACTGCGATGCGAGCACCATCTCCACCTCGCTCGTGCCGATGCCGAAGGCCACGGCGCCGAATGCGCCATGGGTGGATGTGTGGCTGTCGCCGCACACGATTGTATATCCGGGGAGTGTCAGGCCGTTTTCCGGGCCGATGACGTGGATGATGCCGTTCTTGCGGTGTCCGAGACCGTAGAGTGTCACGCCAAACTCATTGGCGTTGCGGGTCAGTGTCTCCACCTGGTTGCGCGACACGGGGTCGGCGATAGGTTTGTCTTGGTTGAGGGTGGGGATATTGTGGTCGGGGGAGCAGAATGTCTTCTCAGGACGGAAAACCTTCAGCCCGCGCTGGCGCAGGCCGTCAAAAGCCTGCGGGCTTGTCACCTCGTGACAGTAGTGGCGGTCGATGTAGAGCTGTGAGGGGCCACCCTCGATGAGATTCACCACATGGGCATCCCATATCTTGTCAAATAATGTATTTGCCATTATCGTAATTATTGTGATGATGATTAGTGTACAAACTTGTTGATTGCGTCGATGAACGCTTCGGCACTCGCCGCCACGATGTCGGTATTGGCCGAGAACCCGTAGTAGCTGTTGTTGTCATACTCGACTGTCATATGCACCTTGCCGACATCGTTGCTCCCCTTGTTGATGGCCTGGATGAGGAACTCTTTGACGAGCATCTTGCGGCGTATTATATTCTTTATCGCGCAGATGGCCGCATCGACAGGGCCGTTGCCCGATGCACATGCTTCAAACTTCTCGCCCGAGATGTCGAGCCCCACGCTGGCGACCGAATGCACCCCGACACCTGCGGTGACCTGAAGGAAGTCGAGCTTGATGCGGTGTTTCGAGCGGTGATGTTCCCCGGCAAGCATGAGCACGTCATCGTCGTTGATTTCCTTCTTGCGGTCGGCAAGTTTGAGGAACTCCTCGTATGCCTTGTCGAGGCTCTCCTTGTCAAGGTCGATGCCGAGCACGTGCAGACGGTGCTTGAGGGCGGCACGTCCGCTGCGGGCAGTGAGCACGATGGAGTTTTCGTCGATACCCACATCCTTGGGGTCGATAATCTCATAGCTCTCGCGGTTTTTGAGTACGCCGTCCTGGTGGATGCCCGACGAGTGGGCGAAGGCATTGCGTCCCACGATGGCCTTGTTGGGCTGCACGGGCATGTTCATGAGGCTCGACACCATGCGGCTGATACCTGAAATCTTGGTGGTATTGATGTTGGTCTCTATGCCGAGTTCCTTGTGGGAGCGGAATGTCATCACAACCTCCTCAAGCGAGGTGTTGCCCGCGCGCTCGCCGATGCCGTTGATGGTGACCTCGGCCTGTCGTGCGCCGTTGAGCACTCCGCTCACGGTGTTGGCTGTCGCCATGCCGAGGTCGTTGTGGCAGTGGGTGGCGATTGTCACCTTGTGGATGCCGTCGACATGCTCCATCAGGTACTTTATCTTCTCCCCAAACTGGGATGGGAGGCAGTAGCCGGTCGTGTCGGGGATATTCACCACCGTGGCGCCGGCCTTGATGACGGCCTCCACGACGCGGGCAAGATACTCGTTGTCGGTGCGTCCGGCATCCTCGGCATAGAACTGCACATCCTCGACAAACTTCTTGGCATAGCTGACGCAGGCGATGGCGCGCTCAAGTATCTCCTCGCGGTTGGAGTTGAACTTGTAGCGTATATGGTAGTCGGACGTGCCGATACCTGTGTGGATGCGCTTGTGCTTGGCATATTGCAGTGCCTCGGCGGCCACGCGGATGTCATTTTCGACAGCGCGTGTGAGGGCGCATATTGTGGGCCATGTGACCGCCTTGGAGATTTCCACTACCGAATTGAAGTCACCCGGGCTTGACACGGGAAATCCCGCCTCTATGACGTCTACGCCAAGCTCCTCAAGAGCCTTGGCCACCTCGATTTTCTCAACGGTGTTGAGTTGGCAGCCCGGCACCTGCTCGCCGTCGCGCAGTGTCGTGTCGAAGATAAATAATCTGTCGCTCATTGTATATTGGTTGTTGATTAATTACCATAAAAAAGGTCTTTCCCCATAATGGAGAAAGACCGATGCTTTTTCATTGCTATATCATAATGACCACAACTTCTTTCTCCCGCAATTATATTGATAGCGTAAGCCCGATAATGGATAGGGAAAGAATAATTGAGTTCATCATACTGTCTCTTACTTTATGGCTGCAAAATTACTACTTTATTTTTATATATCAAATAAAAGGCAAAATATTTTTCCGATTAGACTTGCAAAATCATGCTGTGAGGGTGGTTTTGCTTACATATCGTAAATTTTGCCTCCCGATTCGTCAAAATGTGATGCCAAGACGCACAAATGCTGCGTTTATATCCGACACGTCATGGCGCACCCCTTTTTTGTCGGTATAGGATTGCAGTCCCGAGTAGTTGTATCCTACTATGATATGGCTCTTGAACTTGCTGCTCAACGCGAGATTGAATCCTAAGCCCCCCGAACCGTAAAATCCGACTTGGCTCTCGGAGTTGCCGAGATTGTTGAACGAGCATCCGACCCTCAGGTCCATAAACAGCAGGGTGGGCTTGGGCCGGAAGCCTGTGCGCAGCATGGCATACAGCGGAAACAGGCGCGAGCTGTTGCTGAACATGACATTGATACCTGCCCCGATGCCGGCAAAGTTGATAATGTCGTTTTTGTAGCCGAATCCCGCATCAATGAGCACCGACGACATGTTGTTGCCGTTGAGGTCTATGCCGCTTCCTATCTCGGCCCCCCATGTGAAATGGCTCATCGTCGATGATGCCGTCTTGGGGGATTCTTCAACCTTATATTGGTTGTTGCCGGCCGTGTAGTCGGCGTTTTGGGCATATAGGGTCGTGACTGAGACGAGGGAGAGGAGTGTTGATATGGCTAATTTTTTCATAGGCGTGTTATCGTTTGACGAGTTCCATGCACGCCCAGTTGTCATGCTCGGTGAATGACTTGTAGCTTATTCCGGCTTCTTCGGCAGCCGCGCCGACCACGGGAATGTCATCGACGTAAAAACCGCTTAGGAGCATCGTCGCGCCGGGTTTCATCGTCGCGGCATAGGCTTTGATGTCGCCTGTGATGATATTGCGGTTGATGTTGGCTATGAAAAGGTCCACCTCGTCAACGAGTGCGAGCGAGGAGGCATCGCCAAGCAGTATCTTTATCTCCGGGTGGCGGTTGAGTGTCACATTCTCCTCGGCGTTGAGTTTGGCGGCGCGGTCTATCTCTATGCCGATGACGGGCGTTGCCCCCCTCATGGCGGCGAGGATGGCGAGTATGCCTGTTCCTGTGCCCATATCAAGGACCTTGCGTCCTTGCAGGTCCATATCGAGCAATCGCTTTATTATGAGTGAGGTCGTGGAATGGTGTCCCGTGCCGAATGCCATCTTAGGGTCAATCACTATGTCGTATTCGGCATTGGGTACGTCGGTGTGGAAAGAGCTGTGTATCACACAACGGTCGCCCACTATTATGGGCTTGAAATAATGCTTCTCCCACTCGGCATTCCAATCCTTGCCCTCAATCATTATGGCATGGGTGGTGATGTCGCATTCCAGCGGGAAGTCCGCGATGACAGCATCTACCTCTTCGGGCGAATAAAGCTCGCGTCTTATGTAGGCCGTGAGTCCTTTCGCGTCGGGGACAAAGCTCTCGTATCCATGCTCACACAGCATTGCTGCCATGATATCTGTGGCGGTCTCGCTACAGGGGTTGATGTCGAGACGCAGCTCGGTGTAATCGTTCATCTATATATGTACGTGTATTAGCAAAATGTGATGTGATGTATTGTATATTGCGGGACTATTTTTTCAACTATCGTGACTTGGCTGCCTTTTTTGTCTTGTCCGACATGCCGGCATTCTTCTTGCCACGCCATAGCCTGATAGTGTCAAAGAGCCGTTGGCCCACCTTGAATGCTACGATGGCATAGTCCATATAGCTTAATGCTCCGAGCATCTTTTTCAGCACCCCTATAGCTGGTGTCGAGCCTCCGATGAGCGCCAGCGGCGCAGCAGTCATTCCGAGCGAGGAGGCCGTCTTTGCCGTCTCATTGAATTGGCGCGTGAGCCGTTCCCGCTCAATCTCCTCATGCGCGACGTTGAGCAGACGCCTGTAGCGTATCTCCTCAAGGGTATATCCGTTCCAGGATGTTTTTTTGTCATTTCGTTTCATCATCGTCGGTTTTTTCGGGTGACAGGAATAGACGTGACAATCCCCTTGCCACGGGGTCAAACACCAGTCTGCGGCGTGCAAGGAATATGGCGCCGAGAAGGACGAGGAATATTGCCCCTACTATTAGGAATGCCCAGGCCGTGGAAATGACTGTTGACAGCCAATATGTGAGGGCTATTGCAAAAAAGAGCAAAGCAGCCGACACAAGGATGAATGCCACGATGACAAGAGCGATGGTCGACAAAAGCACAGTGGCCTTGTCGACCGCTCCGAGTCTAAGTCCCTCAAACCGGAGCAATGCCATGCGCTTGACTGAGGCAAACAGATTTTTATAGCTCTCCTTGTTGATCATAAACGGATAAATGCTGAAAGGTGGTGGAGTTATGAAAAACGACATCGGCAGTGTGATGTTGCTCCGAGTGACGGAATCTGCCGATGTCGTTGTGGGGAGACTGTGGTGCGGCGACAGACGTTATGCCTCCGCGGCATTGGTCAGTCCTCTATTTCGGCCGTGAGCTGCTCTACAAGCTCATCCACGTCGTTGTCGCAGCAGCAAAGACCGCGACGCTTGAGGATTGACTTTATGCGCTCACGCAGCTCGACGCCCTTTTCGGGAGCCAGCAGCAATGCAGCGGCAGCGCCGGCAAGGGTGCCACCGATAAATGCGTAAAGGATGCTTCTTGACATGTGGTTGTAAGATTTATAATATATAGTATTATTTACGGTAGGGTTGATGTCACGTAGTGGGTTACTTTACGTCGGCTATCTCTTCGGCAATCTCGTCAACAAGGGCCTCAAATTTGTTTTTCTTCAGGCGTATGCCTTTTTCTTTAAGGAAGTCGGCTATTATTTTGCGAGTGTCTTCACCCTTTTCAGGAGCGAGAAGCAGACCGATGGCGGCACCTGCTGCCGCACCACCCAAAACAGCTAAAATTACGTTTAATGCTTTCATATTTTCTTTAAGTTTTTGAATTAGTATATCCTTAATAACGCTTGAAAACGGAAAAAGTCACATGAGGATGGACTTTTTTCTCCGTTTGTCTGCCGCTAAGTTAACACTTTTTGCTGAAAAGACCGGTATGCCGGTCTCTTTTTGTGCCTAATCCATCCATGAACCATATATCGAGTCTATTTTCTGCTCGATTACATCGTCAAGAATCCGGCCTCCTACAGTGGCGGATGGCGTGGGATTGGCAGTGGTGTCGGAGGGCGCATCGGCCACCGGCCTGGCGGGGACGATGGCATGAGGCTGTGGTGCCGGGGGAGTGGGTAGTTTGGGGTTGTCGCGTGAAATCAGGTCTTCGAGGCGTATTGAGGGCACATCGGGCTTTTTCAATTCCTGTGTAGGCTTTGTCCGGGAAGGCCGTTGGCGGGGAGAGGACTTGGACTGGGCTGTCACGCGTCCCGAGGAGTGGTATTTGTTGGCATAATACTTCTCGTTGAGACTGCTCGTGATGACCCCCTTGGACGTGGAGGCGTGAATCATCTTCCCGTCTCCTATATATATACCTACATGCGATACGCGGGTCTTGTCGCGCCCCGTTGCGAAAAACAGCAGGTCGCCCGCCGCGAGTTCTTTGCGGCGTATAGACTTGCAGAACTCGCGCTGCTGTGCCGACGAGCGCGGTAGTTTTACCCCGGCAGCTTTGTCGTACACCCGCATCACCATGCCTGAACAGTCGACCCCTGAACGGTCGATGCCACCATACTTGTATTTTGTCCCGAGCCATTTGTGCGCTTCTTTCACTATGGCCGAGCGTGATTGGGTGGACGACGTGCCGCCGGCGGCCTTACGGGACGAATGGCAGCCCGAGAGCACCATAAGCATGATGACAAAAGTGGCAAGTAGTGATAGCGGTCTATGCATAGTCATAAGAAGTAATAAGGCAAAATTAGGGAATAATCTTCAATCGGAAGATATTTGCATGGTAAAAGCTATGGGTGGGAAGTGCTTAAAATTGGATGAAAAAGCCTGTTTTTAATATATTTTGCAGAAATCAAAAAAAATTGATTTAATTAACCATGGCTCTGTATTAAAATAGATTAAGCAGCAGGATTTTTTTGTGGGGATACAAAATATTCCATTACATTTGCCGTGGTTATGTTAGAGTTAAAATTTAACATTGACAAAGTTAACGCAATAACTATTTTAACAAACTAAGGATATGAAAATCTACGGAAAAATCACATTATTGGCATGTGGTGTAGCCATGTTGAGTTCGGCATTTACTGTGATGGCAATGCGTGGGGTGTCCCAGGCTCCCGGCAAGATTTTTGGAGATACGGTGGTAGCTGCCGGCTCTCCTCAGAAAGGGGCTTTTATCAATGTGTCGCAGCGGGCTACGCCTGAGACCGATTTCACTCACGCCGCCGAGAGCACAATCAACGGGGTGGTGAGCATAAAGAGCTACGCCACTCCGCGCGGATATGGCTACGGGTCACGTTCCGAGATGTTTTCCGACCCGCTGTTTGACTTCTTTTTCGGTCAGGGCAACGGTCGCCGTCAGCAACCGCGCCAGCAGGAGCCCCAGCAGCAACAGCTCGGGCTTGGCTCAGGGGTGATTATCAGTGATGACGGTTATATCGTCACTAATAATCATGTCATCGACGGGGCCGAGCGTCTTGAGATTACACTTAACGACAACCGTAACTTCAACGCCAAGGTGATAGGCACTGACCCAAAGACCGACCTTGCCCTCATCAAGATTGACGCAAAGGACCTTCCTGTCATCCCTATCGGCAATTCCGATGCTCTGAAGGTAGGCGAGTGGGTGCTCGCAGTGGGTAATCCGTTTGGATTCACCTCGACCGTCACCACGGGCATCGTAAGCGCCAAGGGACGCAATATATCGACGATGACCAATTCGGGAAACCGTAGCATGGGCATAGAGTCGTTCATCCAGACCGATGCCGCCGTCAACCCCGGCAATTCGGGTGGCGCGCTTGTCAACCTCGCCGGCGAGCTTGTGGGTATAAATACCGCCATCTATTCACAGACAGGTAATTATGCCGGATATTCGTTTGCCATACCCACCTCGATAGTCACCAAGATAATAACCGATATCAAGCAGTATGGAGCCGTACAGCGTGCCGTGCTCGGTATAAGATATTCCGAACTGACTCCCCAGCTTGCAAAGGAGAAGAAGATTACCGCCGTCAACGATGGCCTTTATGTCGGTCAGGTGGAGGACCGCAGTGCAGCCATGCAGGCCGGACTGAAGGAGGGTGACGTGATTGTTGCCATAAACGGTGTAGCCACGCATAATACAGCACAGCTACAGGAGCAGATAAACCGTTATCGTCCCGGCGACAAGATTACGATAGGGTATGTGCGCGACAACAAGCAGCACACGGCCAACGTCACGTTGCGCAACGATCAGGGTGACACCAAGATAACCAAGGCTGCCGACGTGATGAATCTCGGATGTGCTTTCAAGGCTGTCCCCGCAGAGACCCTCCGCGAGCTTGAACTCTCCAATGGTCTCCAGGTGTCGGGGCTTAAAGATGGCAAGTTCAAGGATGCAGGCATAAAGGATGGTTTTATCATCATCGACATAAACAACAGCCGTGTCACCTCGGCAGAGGATGTGGAGAATATCTACAATGCCATAATGAAATCGGGAGGCCATGACAAGGTGATGTTCATCACCGGCATGTATCCTACAGGGGTCAAGCGCTATTATGCCGTAGACCTTGCGGAATGACAATCGTATAAGTATAGACGATAGTATATTTAGTAATAGGCGATGGGGCGGCGCTTCAGGGTGCTGCCCCGGCTTTTTCCCGACGTCGGTTAAACATTTCATGTCATATGGTGTCAATGGAATAAATGGACAGATGAAACGTTATATAATATAGTGTAGGACAAACTTAAAAGGATATGAAAATAAAATCATTTGTTTTGGCCGTGGCTCTTGCCGTGATTTCAGTGCCGCAGATACATGCAGCCGACGGCAAGGAGAAGAGTGATAAGGAACTTGAGAAGGAGAGGCAGAAGCGCATCGAGGCTGTCAAGGACTCGATAGGCTTCGTCCATGCGTCACGCGCAGTCGCTGACCGCCACTTTGTGTTGCAGGCCGACCAGCTGCTGTTCAGCCGTGGTGGCGCGGTCTCGGCTGTCCCGTCGACCAACTTTGTGATGGTGAACGGTGATGACGGTATCGTGCAGGTGTCGCCCCGCGTAGGCGGGGGTCCCAATGGCGTAGGCGGCATTACGGTCGAGGGCCGTCTCTCGGGCTTCAAGTCGCGTTCCGACAAGAAGGGCAACAGTCTCATATCATTCACCGTCTCGGGCAACGGGCTGTCGACGCAGGTCGACATAACGTTGTACGCCGGCTCCAACCGTGCGTCGGCGCGTGTCACCCCGACATTCCGCAGCGGCGCGGTGACGCTCAACGGCTCGTTGGTGCCGTATGATGTATCGCGTGTCACCTCCGGCTCTCCGTTGAGATAGACGGCTGCTTTAGTGTCTGTCCAAAATAAATTCGCATATAATGTAAATTAATTTTGAATAGCCACTTATGATGTTAAAAACGCTTGAATAATGTGTTAAGTCGCCCGTGCGGACAGTCTTTTTATTCCGCACGGGCGTTAATAATACGATATTATGGCCGATGTCCCGCAGATTTATCGAAAAAGGCATCAAGGTTCGTGATATTTTTTATACCTTTGCATACTTAAAACTACGGTAGTTAATAGATGAGACAATTAAAGATTACAAAGTCGATTACCAACCGCGAGAGCGCGTCACTCGACAAATACCTGCAGGAGATTGGCCGTGAAGACCTTATAACGGTAGAGGAAGAGGTGGAACTTGCCCAGCGTATCAAGCAGGGCGACCAGGCCGCCTTGGAGAAACTCACCCGTGCCAACTTGCGATTTGTCGTTTCTGTGGCAAAGCAGTACCAGAATCAGGGCCTCTCGCTTCCCGACCTCATCAATGAGGGTAACCTCGGCCTTATCAAGGCGGCTCAGAAGTTTGACGAGACTCGTGGATTCAAGTTCATATCTTACGCCGTGTGGTGGATTCGCCAGTCTATTTTGCAGGCTCTTGCCGAGCAATCGCGTATAGTGCGTCTGCCGCTCAATCAGGTAGGTTCGCTCAATAAGATAAGCAAGGCCCTATCCAAGTTTGAGCAGGAGAATGAGCGTCGTCCATCCCCCGAGGAGCTTGCGCAGACTCTTGATGTGCCTGTGGAGAAGATTGCCGATACGCTTAAAGTCTCAGGCCGTCATATCTCGGTTGACGCACCGTTTGTGGAGGGTGAGGACAACAGCCTGCTTGATGTGCTCAGCAATGATGACTCACCCATGGCTGACGCCACCCTCACGCAGGAGTCGCTTTCCAAGGAGGTTGACCGTGCGCTGCGTCAGCTGCATGAGCGCGAGCGTGAGATATTGAAGATGTTCTTCGGCATAGGCTGTCAGGAGATGACGCTGGAGGAAATCGGCGCGAAGTTTGACCTCACCCGCGAGCGTGTGCGCCAGATTAAGGAGAAGGCGATACGCCGCCTCAAGGGGCAGAAGTCACGCCTGCTGAAGACCTACCTCGGCCAGTAATATTGCATCGGGCGCATGACGCGCCGCAAAAGTCTAACGGACATCCGCATGGCATCGGGCCTCGCGGATGTCCGTCTTTATTTGTGGTGGCAAGTGCCTATTCAAAATTGATTTATGCCGTATGCGAGATTTTGGGTAGACTCTTACCCGAGACAGGGACGCGGCGTGCCGCGTGGAAATGGCATATTATCCGACATTCCACGCGGCACGCCGCGTCCCTGCGATGATTTGGCCGTATGATGGCGGCCGTTCACGCCATCGTAGGCTTTATGCGTCGAGGTTTTGCTTCTCCTTGGCGGGGTTGCGGTAGAATACCTTACCCTCGATATATTCCTGGGTTGCGATAAGGGTGGGCTTGGGGAGCTTCTCGTAGTAGCGGGAGATTTCGATCTGCTCGCGGTTTTCGGAGATTTCCTCAAGGTTGTCATTGAGAGAGGCAAATTCCTTGAGCTTTGTTTCAAGGTCATGTTTCATTTCGCCCGCAATCTGATTGGCGCGTTTTGCGATGATGCATACCGTTTCATAGATGTTGCCCGTGTCGGCCGAGAGGGCTATCATGTCGCGGGTCACAGTGTTGAGCGGGGCGTTTGTCTTCTTGTAGTCCATATTTTTCTATATGTAAAGATAATTGTTTTTAGTCCTGAACATGCTTTTGCGCTATCCTGAGGATATTGTCGGCCTCTTTGCGGTTAGGGCCGTCGGGGTAGTTGTTGATAAACGAGTAATACTCGTCTATGACGTCGCGGAATCGCTCCGACTTCTTCTCGGGTACGCTCTGCGATGCCTCCTGGTAGCGCGACTTCAGCACGAGCATCTCAAGCTCCTCCTTGTACTTGGAGTAGGGGTAGTTCTTGATGGCGTTTTTTGCCACGATGACCGCCGACTCATAGTTGTTGCCCATGTAGTTGCCGAGATTGTAGTACAGCTGTGCGTTTTGCAGCTCCTTTAGGGTGAGCTTGTCCTGTAGCTCGAATATGGCATTCTGGGCTATCGATACCTTGTCGCTCTTGGGGAAGTAGTCGAGAAAGCCCTGTAGCTCCTCGATGGCCTTCATTGTGCCGGTCTGGTCGAGCTGTGGCTCGGGTGAGTCAAGATAGTAGCCGTAGCCCGAGTAGAATCGTGCGTTTTCGGCATATTTCCCTTTGGGATAGCGGCTGTAGTAGGTGCGGAAGTATGCGCCTGAATTGATGTAGTCCTTGTTTTCGTAGTGGCTGAGGGCGAGCAGGTAAAGAGACTCCTCGGCACGGTCGGTGCCTTTGAATACCGTGATGCAGTCAGTCAGTATGGTGGCTGCCTGGACATATTTTTTCTCATCGAAAGCACGCTTGGCATACTCGAACTTGTAGTTGTAGTCGGTGCTCTTCTGTGCCCTCTGGTACTCCCCGCATGATGTGAGCAGGGCGCCGGCGAGAATCGGTATGATGTATTTGCGCATAAATCCCGTGTCTAAATCAAGATGCAAAGTTAGCAATAAATCCCGATTGGAGGACGCTTTTGTATTAAAAAAACAAATAATGGGGATAAAACGCCCGACACGGACTATAAAAGTTGCCTCCCAATCGTCGTAATCAAATAATTTTAGCTATGTTTGCACTTAAAATCGCATTATAAAAGTGGAAAAAACGATATCCAAAAAGGGATTTGTCAAGAGACATCCCATATTGTTTAATCTTATCCTCATGGGGATTGCGGCATGTGCCATCGTGTGGGTGGCTATGCTCTATCTTGATGTATGGACAGAGCACGGTAAATATGTCGATGTGCCCCAGGTGAAAGGGCTTCCCTATAATGAAGCCGTATCCAAGCTGGATGCGCTCGGGTTTAATGTGGAGCTTTCCGACTCGGTGTATGACGGGGCGACCAAGCCCGGTACGGTGCTTGAGCAGTCGCCGCGAGTCAATGCCCGCGTGAAGCCCAACCGCACGATATATCTCACAATCAACGCCTTTTCCCCAAAGATGGTCACCGTGCCCAACCTGTCGGATATGTCCTTGCGTCAGGCCCAGTCGATATTGCAGGGCCTTGGCATAAGGAGCGTAAAGGTCAATACGGTGCTCTCGGAGTACAAGGACCTTGTGCTCGGCGCCAAGTTTAACGGCGTCACGCTCCATGCCGGGGCGCGTATACCGACGTCGGCTACTGTCACGCTCGATGTTGGCGACGGATATGTGTCGGCCGATGATTCGCTTGCGGTCGACTCTGTGCTTGAGGCCGAGGCCGACTATGAATCGCTTGACCTGTTCTAATGTCATAGGCTATGGATGAGGATATAGAGCTTGACGATATCTCCGAGGAGTTGGACGGCGTTGATTCGCTTGACCCGGATGAAGGGGAGGGCGGACTCTACGAACACTTCCGGTTTGTCGCCGACAAGGGGCAGGAGTTGCTTCGCGTCGACAAGTTTCTTGTATCGCGTATGCAGAAGTCATCGCGCAACCGCATCCAGCAGGCTGCCGAGGCGGGGTGCATACTCGTCAACGGGAAAGCGGTGAAATCCAACTATCGCGTCAAGCCGCTTGATGTAGTGAGCATAGTCATGGACCGTCCGCGCTACGAGCTGGAGATAATCGCCGAGGATATACCGCTTGACATAGTGTATGAGGACGACACGCTCCTGGTGGTCAACAAGCCGGCGGGACTGGTCGTGCATCCCGGACACGGCAATTATCACGGCACGCTTGTCAACGCCTTGGCCTACCATTTCAGGAACAATCCCGACTATGATGTCAACGACCCGCGCCTCGGGCTTGTGCACCGCATCGACAAGGACACCTCGGGGCTGCTCGTGGTTGCAAAGACCCCCGACGCCAAGACCCACCTTGGAAAACAGTTTTTTGACAAGACCACCAAGCGGGAATATGTCGCGGTGGTGTGGGGTGTCCCCGAGCCGCCTGTGGGACGCATCGAGGGAAATATCGGGCGCAGCCTGAAAGACCGGTTGCAGATGACGGTGTTTCCCGACGGTGACTATGGCAAGCATGCCGTCACTCATTATGAGGTGTTGGAAAAATTCGGGTATGTGTCGGTTGTCAAGTGCCGTCTTGAGACGGGGCGCACCCACCAGATACGAGTGCACATGAAGCACATCGGACATCCGTTGTTTAATGATGCCCGTTATGGCGGGGACATTATACTCCGTGGAACCACGTTTGCCAAGTACCGCCAGTTTGTCGACAATTGTTTTGCCGTATGTCCCCGGCAGGCTCTACACGCGAGAACGCTCGGGTTTGTGCATCCCGTGAGCGGCGAGGAGATGTTCTTCAGTTGCGATATACCCGGAGACATGAGTGCGCTGATTGAGAAATGGCGAGGATATTCCCATGATAACCAAGTATAAATCATCACTTATCTGATATTGTTTAGGATTTATGAGTTGCAGAGCAGAATTTGAAGATATATGCCCATATGATGACAGTGAGTTTAAGGATAAAATGGCTCATCTTGTCAATGAACCCGGATTTGAACATGCCGTAAGGTATGTGATGCCCGATGTCGATTATGCCAAGTTTGTCGGACAGCTCAAGGAGATTTCCACAAAAGATGAGTTCCAACATCGCATAATGTGGGGATTTCTTGAGATGCTCGCAGAGAAGACCACGGCGGGTATAACCTATTCGGGGCTTGAAAATGTGAAAGATAAGGGTGCTTTCACCTATATATCAAACCATAGGGACATCGTGCTTGATGCATCGTTTCTCAATCTTGGCCTGCTGCGTGCCGGGATGCCTACCACTGAGGTGGCTATAGGAAACAATCTGTTGATATTTGACTGGATACGAGACCTCGTGTTGCTCAACAACAGTTTTATTGTCAAGCGTAATCTGCGTGTGGTGCAGGCATTGGAGGCAGCCCGTCAGCTGTCGGGTTATATACATTATGCCATAGGCGAGAAGCATCAGTCGGCATGGATAGCCCAGCGTGAGGGGCGTGCCAAGGACTCAAACGATGTCACTCAGGAGAGCCTTATAAAGATGATGACCCTTGCCGGCGACGGTACGGTGCGGCAGCGGTTGGAGGAGATAAATCTCGTGCCGGTCTCCATATCGTATGAGTATGACCCTAACGATTACCTGAAGGCTCGCGAGTTTCTGCTGCGTCGCAATGACCCTGAATTCAAGAAGACCCAGCGTGATGACCTGTTCAGCATGGAGACGGGACTGCTGCAGTTCAAGGGACGCGTGCATTTTGCTATCGGGAAGTGCATCAACCCGAGATTGGAGGGGCTGCCGGTCGATGCCGACCGCAGCGAGGTGGTCAAGGCGGCATGTAACATGATAGACTTGTCGATTCACCGTGGTTATGAGATTTTCCCGGTCAACTATATTGCATATGACTTGTTGTTGAATGGAGAGGAGTTTGCCGCCCGCTATACGGCGTCGGAGGTGGACGATTTCAACCGTTATATCGACCGTCAGCTTGCCAAGGTCGATGTGCCGGAGTTGACGGAGGATGATATGCAGTACATGAGGCACATGATGCTGACCATGTATGCCAATCCGTTGAGAAACAAGTTGCACGCCGAGGCTGCCGGCTATTGACGGCGGGACGGCTGTCGATGTGTGAAATAAAGATGTTGGAGAAATAATGCGTCTACCTGTTATCCCCGTGCTTATCCTCATGTTGTTGAACATGGGGATAGATTGGTTTATTTACTGTGTCTTGAGGCAGAAGAGACATCCCTTGCTTGCACGGATTCATGCAGCCGTTTCAGGCTTGTTGCAGCTGGCGTTGGTTGTCGCCGTGTGCTTGCCGAGGCGGTCGGGCAGCGACACGGTGCTTCTCACGGTGATGTGGATGCTGTATGGATATTTTTCGGTATACATACCCAAATTCATAGCCGCGTTTTTCTTGTTGTTGGGCCGTATGCCGCGCCTATGGCATGGACGTGACTGGCGTATGGTGCCTGTCATCGGATGGATTATGGCGTTTGCCACGTTTGCCGTCATGTGGTGGGGGGCATTGATAAACCGTCTTGACTGGCAGGTCGTGGAGCAGGAATTGTGGTTTGACAATCTTCCGGCGGCATTTGACGGCTATAGGATTGTACAGCTTTCCGATCTCCATGTCGGCACGTACGGTTGCGACACGACCTACTTGTCACAGGTGGTGTATGAGGTCAACGGGCTCCATCCCGATGTGATATACTTTACCGGCGATATTGTCAACCGCCGTAGCGGGGAGCTTGCCCCCATGACAGGCACGCTGAGCCGCCTTAAAGCCCCGGGAGGCGTATATGCCATACTCGGCAACCATGACTACGGGGACTATTCCGAGTGGGGGAGCCGGGAGGCAAAGCGGGACAACATGCGCCTGATGTACGACCTACAGAAGCGCATGGGATGGCGTCTGCTGCTTAACGAGAGCGAGATGGTGGCACGCGGCAACGACTCTATCGCGCTTATAGGCGTGGAGAATGTAGGCGACCCGCCATTTACCGTATATGGAGACCTGAATGAGGCATACCCTACGGTTGGGGACAGCCTGTTCAAAATACTCCTTACCCACAATCCGGCCCATTGGGTCGAGGATATCGCCGACAACGACAGCGTTAATGTGGACCTTTCATTGTCGGGACACACCCATGCCATGCAGATGGAGGTGGATATGTTCGGGCACCGCTTCTCGCCATCGGCATGGCGTTATCCGACATGGGGAGGATTGTACACCGACAAGAGCGGACGTCATAAGCTGTACGTCAACATCGGCATGGGAACAGTCGCTATTCCCGCACGGATAGGGGCAAAACCTGAGATAACGGTGCTCACATTGAGAAAGAGGACAGACAATGGCAAATGACATACCATCAATAATAGCCGGTGAACAAGGGCTTGCCCGCAAACAGGTGGCGGCTACAATAAGGCTTTTTGAGGATGGGGCGACAATCCCGTTCATAAGCCGCTACCGCAAGGAGATGACCGGCTCGCTCGATGAGGTGGCGATACTCTCCATCCACCGGAGGCATGAGCAGTTGCTTGCGCTTGAAAAGCGGCGCGAGTATATCATCCAGACGTTGGAGGCGCAGGGGCTTCTTACTCCCGAATTGAAAAGGCGGATAGAGGATACTGTAGACCCTGCCATATTGGAGGATATTTTCCAGCCTTATAAGCCAAAGAGGCGTACCCGTGCCGCCATCGCGCGGGAGCGTGGATTGGAGCCGCTTGCCAAAATTATCATGATGCAGCATCATGACGACTTGGAGCAACGGGCGCGACGATTTGTGTCGGGTGACGTTGCGGACGCCACTCAAGCCATATCCGGGGCGGCCGACATAATAGCCGAATGGGTGAGCGACAGCGACAAGGCCCGTAGCGTCGTCCGCTCGCGGTTTATGCGCAATGGCATGTTGAAGTCCTCGGTCATAAAGGGCAAGGAGGATGAAGGTGTCAACTATGCCAATTACTTTGACTATTCCGTACCCGTGCGTAATTGCAGTTCCCACCGTTTTCTCGCCATGCAGCGCGGGGCGGCTGAGGGCGTGTTGAAGTTTACAGCCGAGGTTGACGATGACGAGATGGTTGGGCGGCTCGTGAGGATGTTTGTGCGTCAGGATGCCGCGCCGTCATCGGCAAAGGTGGTTGCCGATGCTGTAAAGGACGGCTATCGCCGCCTTTTGCGTCCGTCGATAGAGAATGAGGTGATGGCCGCCGCCAAGTGTAAGGCCGATGACGCCGCCATATCATTGTTTGCCGATAATGTGCGCCAGCTGCTTTTTGCTCCGCCGCTCGGGCGCAAGAGGGTATTGGCGATAGACCCCGGATTTCGCACGGGGTGCAAGGTGGTGTGCCTTGACGAGCAGGGCAATCTGCTGCATAATGACGTGATATACCCCCATCCGCCGCGCAATGACTTTCAGGGCGCGGCACGCAAGATAAGTTATCTTGTGGAGGCATACAGGGTTGATGCCATCGCGGTGGGCAATGGTACCGCGGGTCGGGAGACCGAGCGGTTTCTCGCCGCGTTGCGTTTCCCCCGCGCGGTACAGGTCTACTCGGTCAACGAGGATGGGGCGTCGATTTACTCCGCATCCAAGATTGCCCGCGATGAGTTCCCCGACAAGGATGTGACCGTCAGGGGCGCGGTGTCGATAGGGCGTCGCCTGCTTGACCCCCTTGCCGAACTTGTGAAGATAGAGCCTAAGTCTATCGGTGTGGGGCAATACCAGCATGACGTGGACCAGGCGAAGCTGAAGTCGGCGCTGACGTATTCTGTCGAGAGCTGCGTAAATGCGGTGGGAGTTAACCTTAACACCGCCTCGCGTGAACTGCTGTCGTACGTTTCGGGCATCGGCCCGGCGTTGGCCGACAATATTGTCAGATATCGTGCCGCGAATGGCGACTTCAAGTCACGACGCCAGTTGCTTGAGGTGCCGAGACTCGGTGAAAAGGCATTTCAGCAGAGTGCGGGTTTCCTGCGCATCCCCGGTGCGCAGAATATCCTCGACAATACGGCAGTGCACCCCGAGAGCTATGGCATTGTGGAGCGCATGGCGGCAGATGCCGGATGCAGCGTGGAGCAGTTTGTGCGCTCAGGTGATAGCCGTGGCGGTGTACGGCGTGAACTTTATGTGACCCCGACAGTCGGTATGCCGACGATAAATGACATAATGGATGAGCTTGAAAAACCGGGACGCGACCCGCGCAACAAAGTGGCGGTTATGGAATTTGACGAGTCGGTACGCTCGATTGAGGACCTGGTGCCGGGAATGGAGCTTAACGGGATTGTAAACAATATCACGGCATTCGGGGCTTTTGTCGATATAGGGATAAAGGAGAGCGGCCTGGTGCATATATCCCAGCTTGCCGACCGCTTTGTGTCGTCGCCGGCAGAGGTAGTGAAGTTGCATGAGCATGTGAGGGTAAAGGTCCTCGAAGTGGATGTACCACGCAGGCGTATCGCCTTGACCATGAAAGATGTCGGGAGATGAGTTGTGCGGTGATAGGCATAGGCAGCAATACCCCTGACAGGATGGAACGGGTCGCGGCCGCCATCCGTTGGCTGGGACGTGTGTTTTCCGATGGCTTTCACTCATCTGTCTATATGACGCGTGCCATTAACGGGCATGACCCCGACTATCTCAATGCCGTCATGTCGGTGGAATGTGACGGTACGATGGATGAGGTAAACATCATGCTGAAAGATTACGAGAGGGCGTGTGGTCGCACGGCTGAGTCGAAATTGCATGGTGAAGTGCCGATAGACCTTGATATCGTAGTATGGGACGGACGGATTGTGAGACCGAAAGACTTCGGCTACCGATATTTCCTGCAAGGGTATGATGAGCTTGTGCATCGTGGGGTCATACAGCCGTAAGGCGCACTACAATGCCGCACTGTTGAGATAGAAACTGCCCTCCTCCTTGAGGGAGCGGAACGGTATATGGTTGTCACGGCAATATCCGGCATATCGCGCGTGTCGGCTTGGATGGACGTCATTGCCGAGCAATATCGTGTCGGGATTTAGCGTCTCGTGTATCGTCCCGATTTCACCTTTGAATTTGCGTGTTATCAGGAGATAATTGATTTTGTCTGGAAATGAGCTTGTAGCTGTCGGGGCTTGTACTATATAAAATGTTTTACCGGGGAATCTCACCACTATGTCATTGGCGGGGATTGACCTGTACTCCGATATGCTGTCGCAGCCGCGACGTCCGAGATAGTCGCGCAGACGACGGTTGCATCGGTCAAGCTGCCATGCCGTGTCCTGTGGAGGAGCGGTCGTTATCAGGCGTGAGCATGTCGAGTGACGGTATACGATATTGGTGAAAAGGTGGTCTTTCAGGATTATCAGTTCATGATTCGGATAGCTCTTTTTTGTGACAGCGGCGGCTACAAAGGTGAAAGAGAGAAGTATGCAGCCTGTCAGTATTGGGAAGCTCTTGCGGCGCATGACAGACGCAAGTATCAGGGAGAGTATACCCGCAAAGTATGGCAACATGACCCAGCCGTCGAAATATATGGAGCTGATAGTTGCTCCCGGGAGCGCGTTTACCCAGTGAACGCAACTGTCGAGCAGGTCAAAAAGCAGGTTGTCAAGCGAGCACAAAAGCCCTGACGGCAGTCCGAGTGCCCCGGCAAATATTATAATGATGCCACATCCTATCATAGGAGGGAGCAAGAGGGAGGTAAGTATATTTCCCAACAGGAAGTAGACCGGGAAATAGTGGAAATAGTATCCTGCAACGATGGCAGTGCCGCCCATAGCCGCGACCGACACGGTGGGAATGGCTATGAGAAATCGGATGACTGCCCCGCGTTTACGCGACAACGACAGGCGGTCGGCAAACAGCAATATCGTGGCGACAGCCGTGAAAGATAGCTGAAATCCGATTGAGAACAATGAGAGCGGGTCGGCTATAAGTATACATATGGCCGCAAATGCAAGAGCGTTGCCGGGACTGTGACGGCGCTGCAATATGAGTGACAGAAAATATAGCGTGGCCATAATCACCGCCCTTGTGACGGATGGTGACAGCTCGGTCATGATGGCATAGAGCCAAAGGACGGCGATTGTCGCGATGTAGGCGGCGCGGCGTCGGCGCATTATATAGAGCGGAGAGAGGAGGAGACCGAGCATTGTGGTGATTATGGCTACATGGAGTCCGCTCAATGCGAGTATATGGGAGATGCCTGCTGTGGAGTATGCGAGACGCTGTTCGTGCTCTATTGCCGTGGCGTCCCCGAGTAGCGTGGCACATAGGAAACGGGCTGCCCCTTCTGACAGACTGGAGCTGTATATCCATTCCTCCAGTCGGTGTGAGATGGCACGTATGCGGTATAGTGGCGGTTGGGGCAGGTCGGAAAGGAGCGTTATCTTATCGGGCGCGACGAAGGCTGTGGAGTTGATGCCGCGATGGAGCAGGAAAGAACTGTAATCAAACGCATCGGGATATGTGTCATTGACGGGGCTATGGAGTGTCCCTTGAAATACGACCGTAGAGCCGGGAGAGATTGCCTCGTGTAATGATGGGGAGGTGACAGCGCATCTGAACGGCTTGCATTCCATCATGTTGTTGCCGGATGTTCCCATGCGTTCTATCTCGGTCACGAATTGGGTGGAGGTCTCCCTTTCGGAAATATCAGTGACAATCCCGCGGAAATACAGTTCATGGCCTTCGACAGACGGCGACAACGGCTCGGGTAGGGACACGCTTCCCCCGATAAGACCTATTGCGGCCGATACTGTCAGGATGCCGGCCCATGCGGCAGGTCTGAAAAAAATGAGCGCGACACCCGCCGTGGCAGGTATCGTCGCCCATATTGCAGATAGCCCGAGTCGCGTCGCCCAAATCCCGATTATCAAGCCAATCGCGACGGGGAGTAGCGGGAGATTGGAGAGGGGAGGACGCAATGTCGGGATATTTTTGGATTATGGCTTTATCAGCCGGTTACAGGCATATCGGGGCAAGATACTTTGAAAGCAGATAGCCGCCACCCAATAGCCATATGTAGAGTATGAAGGCAAGGATAAACGGTTTTGCGCCGGCCTTCTTGAACTTGTCAATGCTCGTTTCCGCTCCAAGAGCCACCATTGCCATCGTAAGCAGGAATGTGTCGATGTAGTTGATGGCATCGACAAGCGACGGGGGCAGCAGGTTGAACGAGTTGAAGCCTATCACGAGTAGAAATCCGAGTGCAAACCAGGGTATGGCGACCTTGCCCGACTTGCCGGCGCCCTTAGTGCCGGTAGCGGATGCCTTTGCCTGACTTGCCGCCCACCATCCAAGCACGAGCAATACAGGGACAAGCATCATGACGCGTATCATCTTCACGATGATGGAAACGTTGGCAATTTCGCCGCCCATGGCATTGCCGGCTCCTACCGCGTGGGCCACCTCGTGAAGGGTCGAGCCTGAATAGATGCCCATTTCCTGGGGCGTTAGCTGGAGTATTCCGGCACGATAAGCCACAGGATATATAAACATCGAGATTGTGCCGAAAATGACTACGGTAGCCACCGCAACGGCAGTCTTGTAGGGCTTTGTCTGTATCGTTGACTCGGCACCGAGCACTGCTGCCGCCCCGCATATGCCGCTGCCTATGGAGGTGAGCAACGCGATGTCGCGATCCATCTTCAGCAATTTGCCGACATATACACCGCCCAATATGGTGACGATGACCACTATGGCGTCTATGACAATGCCTGCGGTGCCTACGGCAACGACATCCTGGAACGTAAGACGGAAACCGTATAGTATGATACCGAGTCTAAGTATCTTTTTGGCACAGAACTGTATTCCGGGCACCCATGTCTCCGGGAGATGGTTGCGCAGGCTGTTGGCATAAAGCATACCGAGGATAATACCTATTATCATCGGACTGAATGACAGCTCCTTGCAGAACTGAGTGTCTCCGATATAGAAAGCGGCGCACGAAAATAGTGTGATAAGCAGCACTCCGTGCAGCATGCTGCTGCGTTTTTCATTAAACATAATAAAATAGGTCTTTAGTTATGAGATTTATAAATAAGTATATGTATGATCTATTCTCTATTCCAGATTTCCCATGCGGCAAATGCCTGTAGCAGAAGCATTTCAAGCCCGTTTTTAGTCACTGCCCCCATTGCTGCCGCGCGTTTCATGAACAGGGTCACGTCGGGATTGTACAGCAGGTCATAGCAGAGGTGGGTTGGAGTAAGCCGTTCATATGGGATGGCCGGTGCCTCATCGGTGTGGGGGTACATGCCGAGCGGCGTGCAATTGACAATCACCTTGTGTGTATCCATTACTTCAGGTGTAAGCTCGTCATAGGTCAGCATTCCCTCCCGTTTTGTCCGGGAGACATATGTCCCCTTTATACCGAGGTTTTCAAGTCCGCACATTATCGCCTTGGCGGCACCTCCCGTGCCAAGGACGAGAGCGTTGGTGTGGCCGGGCTTTAGCAGCGGTCTGATGGAGTCGCAAAAACCGATAATGTCGGAATTGTAGCCCTTGAATTTGAGCTGATTTTTGTTGCGTATGAACTTTATCACATTCACTGCTCCGATTTTCGCCGCATCGGAATCTATCTCATCGAGATATGGAATCACCTGTTCCTTATATGGAATGGTGACATTGAGGCCACACAATGACGGGTTCTCACTCACGACCTCCATGAAATCGCCGATGTCGGGTATCTCGAAATTGACGTAGCGGGCATTGATATTTTCTGCCTCAAATTTCTGGTTGAAATAATTTTGAGAAAAAGAGTGGATCAACGGGTATCCTATCAATCCGTAAAGACGTCCGGCTTTATTTTCCATATGATACAGTGAATTTGTACGCAAAAGTACACAATTATGATAAAATTACCCAATTATCTTCCGTTAATCATGGGTAACTTTTGCTTACAATTCGATATTTTATATCATTTTGGGGAATATTTAGCTTTGATGAGAGTAGATTGCGAGTTGTAGGTGTCCGGGGATAACAGCATGGGCAGCCCGACTCCCGGATTATGGTCAATATACGACTGCACTATACGGTAGCCGATATATCGTCCGAGGCGTCCCGGAGAGTCCGGGTGTATAATCGTCGTCGAGGGGGATGGCTGTGTCAGGCGGTCGGCGATGAGAGGGTCGGTCGAGTATAGGAGCTGGCGTGTGACGATAGCGTTCCATGCCCGTGACTCATTGTCTTGCGCCCATTTGGTCTGCAGGTCAGTATATCCCAATGCCTCGGAGAGTGATGCGTCGGGCACGACCTCCATCAATGCTGTGACGAGTGCGCCCTCATACAGCATCCGGCTCAGTGCCGTAGATTGTCCTCCGGCGATGTAGGGATAGGCGGAGGCAATGGTGGCTTCCGCGATGTCATAGGATATGTGGGCAGGGTGTTTTTTGAGCCGTTGGTATGGCTCAAAATATGAGTACCCCTCGTAGTCGTTTCCGAGATAATGGTTGAGGGCAACGAGCATCACCGTGTCGACGCCGAATATCGACTGGTTGAACGGCGACACAATAGAGTACAAGGTCGGGAAGTGTATCTCCGTGAGACGGTCGGCAAAGTTGCGGCGCATCTCCCCAAGCTCGGTCTCTATAGGGCCGAGGTCCGCAAGTCGATGCCGCACGTCGGGCATGAACATCCTTACACTCCGGCTCTGGGACAGGCTGTCGAGCAAACGATAGCTGTCGGTGGTGTCACTCAGTAGATAGACCATCGCTGACACTCCTCCCGAAAAACTGTCACACAGTTGACGTCTTGTGCCGTCATCACTATCGGCAAAGTCCTCGATGGCAAGGTCGAGGCGGTGGATTGTAACAGGTGCAGGGGTGTCGTGATGGCATGAGCATACCAAGGCGGCAACAATCATTGCTGCGGCGACGCTGCGGTAATATCGGACGATGGGGGACATGTCTCTTATGATAAACGGTTATATGATATGTCGTGCAAAAATAATGTTTTCAGACAATTGCGACACGCAAAAATTGTCCTTTTTCTCTCCTTATAACGTCCCAAAGGATAAAAAGTGTAGGGGGGAGGGGTGTTGTTAGCGGGTTATTTAGTACATTTGCATACTTTTTGGCTCAGTAGATGAAATCTCGGCTCATAAAGATTATTGGCATGGTCCTTGTGGTTTTGGTGATGGCATTGGATGTCGCCGCCAAGGATTTTGTCGTCGTTATTGACGCCGGACACGGCGGCCATGACCACGGGGCCATTGACCATGGAGTGAGGGAAAAGAACATAAATCTCGGGGTTGCCCTCAAGCTCGGGGAGATGATAAAGAAACGGCATAAGGATGTCAAGGTGGTGTACACCCGCGATGACGACCATTTCCTGTCGCTTCAGGAGCGCGCCAACGTTGCCAACCGTGCCGGCGGCGACCTGTTCATATCGATACATACCAATTCGGTGGATGCCAAGTCCAAGAACCGTAATACGGTGAAAGGGGCGTCTACATATACCCTCGGGTTGCATCGCACAGCCGAGAATCTTGCGGTAGCAAAGCGTGAGAACTCGGTGATGATGCTTGAAAAGGATTATTCCACGACTTATTGTGGCTTTGACCCGGGCTCGACCGAGAGCTATATAATGTTTGAACTTAACCAGAACAAGCATGTGGAGCAGAGCGTGAAATTTGCCCGTTCCGTGCAGGATGGCCTCGCCTCGGAGGCATCACGTGTTGACAAAGGGGTGCGTCAGGCCGGATTTTGGGTCCTTGCTGCGACCGGTATGCCGGCAGTCCTCGTAGAGCTTGATTTCATCTGCAATCCCGCGAGTGCCCGTTTCCTTGGCTCGGAAAGTGGACAGAAGAAACTTGCCAAGGGGATATATGTAGCCTTTGATGAGTATAAGGAGGCCTACGATAGGCTGCTTGATGCCACCAACCGATGTGCCATAGGTGGAAAGGAAGGCAAAGGAAAGAAAAAGGAGGAGTCTCCCAAAAAGGAGAGGAAGGATAAGGGAAACAAAAAGGATAAAGAGAGGAAAGACAGGGGAAACCGCCATAAGGGCGCCGATGATGAGGCCATTGCGGGAAACGGCACATCGGATACTGTAGAGGCAACAACCCCCGCTCGCGATAATGATGGGAAAAGCAGCGAGGTGGAGACTCCCGATATCACAAAAGGCACATGGTATAAGGTGCAGTTTATCACAGACTCATCTCCGATTAGGGACGGCTCGTCGCGGTTCAAGGGTTTGCACCCTGTGGGGCACTATTATGAGAAAGGTCTCCACAAATACACCTTTGGTGCATACCGCACATGGAAAGAGGCGACATCAAGCCTTGCCAAGATAAGGAAAAAGTTCCCGCAGGCGTTTATAATAACCGTCAAGGACGGGAAGCGTATAAAATAGAAAATAATAACCATAGGATAAATAATGAAAACTAAATTTTCAAAGGAAGTGCTTATCGGGCTTTCGGTCTTGATTGCCGGATTGGCGCTATTTTTCGGAATCAACTATCTGAAAGGCATAAACCTGTTCAAGGCGGCCAATTACTATTACGTGTCATATACCAATGTCAGCGGACTTGCTGTCTCTGCCCCTGTGACCCTAAATGGCTATCAGGTGGGGCTTGTGCGGGAGATTGAGTATGAGTATGACAATCCCGGTCATGTGCGCGTTGAGCTTAGCCTCGACCGCAAGCTCAACATACCGGTCGGGTCAGAGGCTATAATAGAGTCTGACATGCTCGGGACAGCCTCGATAGCGTTGAAATTTTCCGAGAACAGGGATTTCCACACTGTCGGTGACAAACTCGTCGGGGTGGTCTCCACCGGGCTTATGGATAATGTGAAGGATGAGCTTATGCCCAACGTCGTTGTGGTAATCTCAAGGATAGACACGATGCTCTCAGCGCTTAATACGGTGGTGTCTGACCCTGCGCTTCTCCAGTCGGTGAAACGCCTCGACGCCATCACGGCCAATCTTGAACGCAGCACCGCGCAGCTGTCGGTGATGATGAATTCATCGGTACCGGGTGTCGTGACCAACGTGAACGAGCTTTCGGCCAACCTTAACACCATTTCCTCCGACCTCACTGAGCTGTCGGGACAGCTGAAGGGACTGCCTATAGACTCTACCATGTGTAACGTATATCAGATTACACAAAATGTCAATGACCTTACGTCAAAATTGCAGGATGACAATTCCACTCTCGGCCTGTTGATGAACGACACGCAGCTGTATGACAATATGAACAATGCGGTGGGCAGTCTCGACTCGCTGTTGATAGACGTGAAGAAAAACCCCAAACGCTATATCTCCATCAAGCTGCTATAGTGTGAGGATTGTTTTCCGCATGACATGACAAAAAAAAATGACGGGAAGTGATAATTTAGAATTGTTCTAAATAAGACAGACGACCGGGTTGCCGTGGCTTTTAGGTGGAAGTGTGGGCAATTCGGTCGTTTTTTGTGCCATAGCTGTATGAGGAGGATAGGGTAGTGTTAAATATGGAAATGCGTATGGCGTTGTTTAATAAAGGTTTAGCTGATTGCAATAGCATGGATTTAACATTTTCGGGCATAATCGTGATAAGGAACTGATTTTCAGTATAGTTGTAGATATATTATATTTTCCAAATATTTTGGTAGTTGTTTTTGAAAAAAAATAATCCGAATTTTGTATTGAAAAGTTTAGCCTTACGAATTATACTCAATGGAAATGACTCACATCCAATTGTGGGAAAATTGCTTGAAAATATTTCAGGACAATCTTCCCACGGAACAATACGACACTTGGTTCAGGCCGGTGGTGCCGCTGAGCTACCAGGACGGTAAGCTCACGGTCGGTGTACCATCGCCGTTCTTTGTCGAGCAGTTTGAAGGACGTTACATCAATCTTCTGAGCCTTACCTTGAAGAAGGTGTACGGTCCCGGTGTGCAGTTGTTTTACCGCTACAATCAAGTTGACAAGGACCCCTCGTCGAGAGTCACGATGGGGAGTTCCAACCCCAGCCCTGCCGTCACTCCAAAGCAGAGCGTTGCGCCGGCTAATCCTTTTCAGCATCCCGAGGTGAGGGAGGAAGTGGACTCACAGCTCAATCCCCACTACACGTTTGAGAACTACTGCGGCAGCATCAGCAACAAGATTGCCCGCTCGATAGGAGAGGCGATTGCCACCAACCCCAAATGCAAGACCTTTAACCCGCTGTTTGTGTTCGGCCCGAGCGGTGTCGGCAAGACCCACCTCATACAGGCTATCGGCATACGCATCAAGGAAACCAATCCCCAGAGTCGCGTACTCTACATCACGGCCCGACTGTTTGAGAGCCAGTATACCGCAGCGGTCGCCAAGAAACGTATCAACGACTTCATCAGCTTCTACCAAAGCATCGATGTGCTGATTGTCGATGATATTCAGGACTTTATCGGAAAGCCCGGGACGCAGAACACTTTCTTCCATATCTTCAATCACCTGCATCTCAACCAGAAGCAGCTGATATTGTCGAGCGATTGTCGCCCGTCGCAGATGGAGGGGATGGAAGCACGCCTGCTCACGCGCTTCAAATGGGGTATGACTGCCGAGCTTGAACGTCCCGACTATGACCTGCGCAAGAGCGTGCTGGAGCAGAAGGCGACACAGGATGGCCTTGAGATACCGGCCGAGGTGCTTGAATATATAGCGGCCAATGTCACCGACAGCATCCGTGAGCTTGAGGGGATTGTCGTGTCGTTGATGGCGCACGCTACAGTGCTCAATCAGGAGATAACACTCGATCTTGCGCGTAACGTGCTCGCCAACTCCGTGAAGATAACGCGCCGTCAGGTCAACTTTGAGCAAATTGTAAGTTCGGTCAGTTCACATTATAATATCGACTCTGACCTTATATTCACTAAAAACCGCAAGCGCGACATCTCGGATGCGCGTCAAATGGTTATGTATCTCGCCAAGAAGCATGTCAAGATGCCGCTTACGGCAATCGGGACACGGCTTTCACGGACACATGCCACCGTGCTCCATGCCTGCAAGACGATAGAGGAGCGACTTCCCGTCGAGAAGTCGTTGCAGGAGGATGTCACAAAGATAGAGGCATTGCTGATGAGCTAAATTGCTCGTGAATACGCGAAAAAGTTTTTGTTAACATAGGTGTGTAGCGACGTCGCCCATAGACGTCGCTATTTTTGTCGTGTAATCAATAAGGCGACTTTTCTATGGAGACAATAAGCAGTTCAGATGTGATTTTCGCGACACTCATGCAGCATGGGCGTCAAGTGGTGAGCATCCAAGTGAGCGGCATCACCTCTATTGCCGAGCTGATGCGCCGTGTATATGCCAACGTGTGTGGGTGCATAGGGATGGCCACGCTTACCCTGCGCAACTGTACGCAAGGATGGGCGAGACGCCACACTATAGTCATGAAGCCGGTCGAGGCCGTGCAGCTCTCCCTGTTCTAATAATCCTTAGCACCTGTTTAATAATTGCGACCCTGCCGCTAACATTTATTATTAAACAGGCCATTAATCGGCCGTGGGGAACTGGAATCCCTGTCGGCTTATGAAATCATAAAACACCTTGGAGAAGTGCTCGTTGTTGGCGCGGTTGTAACGCACGTCGGTAAACACCTGTGCAAGAGTCTCCTTGCCGTTTTCGGCGATGAAGCGGGCACTGTCCTCGCGTGCTTCCTTCTCGTGGTAGGCCTCGTCAATCTCCTGCGGAGTGTAGTCGTGGTAACGCTCGTTGTGGATTATGGCGTTTACCGGAAGTCTGTCGGAGACTTCGGGCCTGGTAGCGGGATAGCCTAACGTGAGGGTGGTTATGGGGATGACAAAACGTGGCAGCTCCAGTGCCTTGGCGATATCGGGGGCATTGTAGGTTGTGGTTCCGAGATAACAGCACCCTATGCCACGCATTTCTGCTATGGTGCATATCTGCTGGGCCAGTATGGCGGCATCGAGGGCGGCGGTCACAAATGACTGGAAGTTGTCATATCCGGGTGCTGCATTGCGGGCCTCGCACCACTTTATAAAGCGGTTGAAGTCGGCACAGATTGTCAGCAGCACACTGCATCCCTTGACTGTAGGCTGGTTGAAGTGGGCAGGCGCGAGTCTTTCCTTACCCTCGGCTGAACGTGTCACTATGACCGAATACAGCTGCATGTTGCCTGTTGTGGGGGCATGGGTGGCGTATTCGATAATTTGGGTAAGCTCGGTATCTGTGATTTCTTTGTCCGAATAGCTCCTGACGGTAGCACGGGTGGGGAAATAGTTTTGAGCGTTCATATGGTCTATAGTTGATTGGGCTTCAAAATTAGTGATATTACGGTGAAAATCCAAATTGCGTTTTGGAAAACTTTCAACACTGCACTTGGATGCTAACACATTGCATTGCAGTGAGATGGGCGAAAAGGATGGAAAACTTATCAACAATCGGTCTTTTTGTAATTGGATAATTTGGTGGGTATGGAAATTTTTTCAAAATTTGCAGTGTGATTCTTTTGGCTGACTTTTCAATTATCTACAGGAATCAATAACTACATTAAATAATTATCGTGGAAAATAACCCGTATACCTATGATGAAGCCTATAAGGCCTCATTGGAGTACTTTGGCGGAGACGAGCTTGCGGCCCGTGTGTGGGTGAGCAAGTACGCTTTGAAAGATTCGTTTGGACATATCTATGAGCTTACTCCCGACGATATGCATCGGCGTATCGCGTCGGAGATAGCGAGGATAGAGTCTAAGTATCCCAACCCTATGGACGCTGAGGAACTGTTCGGATTGATGAGCGGTTTCCGTTATATTGTACCGCAGGGCAGTCCCATGTCGGGTATCGGCAACAATTATCAGGTCGGTTCGTTGAGCAATTGCTTTGTCATCGGGCTTGACGGAACCCCCGATTCATATGGCGGCGTCATAAAGATTGACGAGGAGCAGGTGCAGCTTATGAAGCGTCGTGGCGGGGTAGGGCACGACCTCACCCATATACGCCCCAAGGGGACGCCTGTCAAGAACTCGGCGCTGACATCGACCGGGCTTGTGCCGTTTATGGAGCGGTATTCCAATTCCACCCGCGAGGTGGCGCAGGACGGGCGCCGTGGCGCGCTGATGCTCACGGTGAGCATCAATCATCCCGATTCGGAGGCATTTATTGACGCCAAGATGACCGAGGGAAAGGTGACGGGCGCAAACGTGTCAGTGCGTATAGACGACGAGTTCATGCAAGCTGCTGTCGACGGGCGTCCTTATAGGCAGACTTATCCGGCTCATTCCCAAAATCCGCTTGTCGAAAAGGAGATTGACGCTTCCGCGCTGTGGGGCAAGATTGTGCACAATGCATGGAAGTCGGCCGAGCCGGGTGTGCTGTTCTGGGATACGATTGTGCGCGAGTCGGTGCCCGACTGTTACGCTGATCTTGGTTTCCGCACCATCTCCACCAACCCGTGCGGAGAGATTCCGCTGTGTCCCTATGACAGTTGCCGGTTGCTCGCAATCAACCTCTACAGCTATGTGAAAAATCCGTTTACTCCCGAGGCGTCATTTGACTTCGACCTTTTTGCACGGCATGTGGCCAAGGCACAGCGCATGATGGACGACATCATCGACCTTGAGATGGAGAAGATAGACACTATCCTCGAGAAGATAGAGTCCGATCCCGAGACCGACGAGGTGAAGCAGACCGAGCGTCACCTGTGGCAAAAGATAAAGGAAAAGACCCTCAAGGGACGCCGTACGGGCGTGGGCACAACCGCCGAGGGCGACATGCTCGCTGCGCTCGGCTACCGTTACGGCACTCCCGAGGCTACGGATTTCTCTGTCGAGGTGCACCGCGCACTCGCCATTGCGGCCTACGGCTCGTCGGTCAATCTTGCAAAGGAGCGCGGGGCGTTTGAGATTTTTGATGCCGTACGAGAGAAGGGCAATCCATATATCGAGCGTCTGCGTGAAGCTGCTCCGGAGCTGTATGATGACATGATGAGGCATGGGCGCCGCAATATCGCCTGCCTAACGATTGCCCCCACCGGCACCACGAGCCTGATGACGCGCACCACCTCGGGTATAGAGCCGGTATTCCTTCCCGTCTACAAGCGTCGCCGCAAGGTCAACCCCAATGACACCGACGTGAGGGTGGACTATGTGGATGAGACCGGCGATGCCTTTGAGGAATATATCGTGTATCATCCGAAGTTCATTGACTGGATGACAATCAACGGCATAGAGGTGCGCGACGATTATACCCAGGAGGAACTCGACGCTCTTGTCGCACGCTCGCCCTACTATAAGGCGACCTCAAATGACATCGACTGGATGGAGAAAGTGCGTATGCAGGGCCGGGTGCAGAAATGGGTCGACCACTCCATCTCTGTCACCATCAACCTTCCCGCCGATGTGACCGAGGAGCTGGTGGGCAAGCTCTATGTCGAGGCATGGCGTGCCGGATGCAAGGGCTGCACGGTCTATCGCGACGGTTCGCGCTCGGGAGTCCTTGTAGCTCTCGAAAAGAAGAAGGAGCCGGTCGAGGTGGCCGCCCACGTCGCCAAACGCCCCATCGAGCTTGAGGCCGATGTGGTGAGATTCCAGAACAACAAAGAAAAGTGGATAGCGTTTGTCGGACTGATTGACGGGCGTCCCTATGAGATATTCACGGGGTTGGCCGATGACGAGGATGGCATCTTCTGCCCCAAGTCGGTGACTCACGGCAAGATTATCAAGGCTATTGACGAGAAGGGCAACAAACGCTATGATTTCCAGTTTATCAACAAGCGCGGCTACAAGACCACCATCGAGGGGCTGAGCGACAAGTTCAACCCCGAGTACTGGAACTATGCCAAGCTCATATCGGGCGTATTGCGCTACGGTATGCCGATAGACCAGGTGCTCAAGCTCGTGGGAGGTCTTGAGCTGGACAGCCAGTCGATAAACACATGGAAGATGGGTGTCGAGCGTGCCCTCAAGAAATACCTGCCAAACGGCACCAAGGCCAACGGGCAGCGGTGTCCCAACTGCGGGCATGAGACACTGATTTATCAGGAGGGCTGTCTTATCTGCACCTCGTGCGGCACATCTAAGTGCGGATAGCGGCCGAAAAGTTGCCCTACAACATAATCCTATAATATAAAAGGTCGATTCTCGGAAAAAAAATCGAGAATTGGCCTTTTATTTATAAAATTCATACTACTTTTATGTCAGAATTGAAAACCCATTATATTTTACCTTATTTATGAAGCTATCCTTTAATATCGATTACCGCACCAATTGGGGCGAGTCGGTATACATCACGGGAAACATCCCCGAGTTGGGCGACGGCGACTTCTCCAAGGCGCTGAAGCTTGAGTTGGACGGGGTGGAATCGTGGTCGACAGTAATAGAGGCCGATGATAAGACTCCCGATTTTGAATACAGTTACATAGTGAAGCATGAGAATGGCTATGTGAAACAGGAGTGGGGCACACCTCATAAGTTCCTCCGTGCACGCACGGCAAAGACATATGAGATTTTTGACCGTTGGCAGGACACCCCCCTCGACAAGCCTTATTATTCCTCGGCTTTCATTGACTGTATACTCAATCGTCCCGATCGCGACAAGCCCCTTGCCCCCAAGAGCGGCTGTGTCAATATACGCGTATCGGCCCCTATGGTGCGTCCCGACGAAGTCGTTGCCATATGTGGTGACAATGAGGCTCTCGGCGATTGGGATCCATCCAAGGCTGTCGTGATGAATGACGCCAACTATCCCGAGTGGAGCGTCAATCTTGAATTGAAGGCACTTCAGATACCGTTTTCATATAAATTCCTTATCCTGAAACGCGGGTCGCTCGACCTTGTGGCTTGGGAAGGTGGCTACAACCGCTATTTTGACCTTATCCCGACGCAAAAGAGCGCGGTGATGGTCGTGGCCGGTATGAGGCTTATAAACTCGTTGTCGCCATGGCGTGGCGCAGGAGTCGCCATACCGGTATTCTCCGTGAGGAGCGAGGAGGACTTTGGCGTCGGTGATTTCTACGACCTTATAAAGGTGGTCGACTGGGCAGCCATGACAGGACAGAAGGTGCTCCAGATACTCCCTATCAACGACACCACAATGACAAATACGTGGGTTGACTCATATCCCTACAACGCCAACTCGACATTTGCCCTCCACCCGATGTACCTGCGCCTTTCGGCTCTTGGCCGTCTGGAAAACGAGGAGCGTCAGGCCTACTATGACAACCTCGGACGCGAGCTTAACGCCCTCAAGGAGGTCGACTATGAGCGAGTGAACGCCGCCAAGACTGCCTACACCCGTGAAATATACGCCCAGCAGGGTGCCGACACCATCAATTCGGCCGACTTCATCGAGTTTGTGACACGCAACGGCGAGTGGCTTACACCCTATGCCGCATTCTGCGTGCTCCGCGACATGCACAACACCCCTGACTTCACCAAGTGGGGCGAGTATGCCGACTACTCCGAGGCAAAGGTCGCCGAGTTTATCACAGCCCATAAGGATGAGATAAACTTTGTATATTACCAGCAGTATCATCTCGACAGGCAGTTGCGTGAGGTGCGCGACTATGCCCATCAGCATGAGGTTCTTATAAAGGGAGATATACCTATCGGCATATCGCGCAACAGCGTCGATGCATGGATTTCGCCACGCCTGTTCAACATGGACTGTCAGGCCGGTGCGCCGCCTGATGACTTCTCGGTGCTCGGCCAGAACTGGGGCTTCCCCACCTACAACTGGGAGGAGATGAACAAGGACGGCTTCGCATGGTGGAAAGCCCGTTTCCGCAAGATGGCCGAATATTTCGATGCCTACCGCATCGACCACGTGCTCGGGTTCTTCCGCATATGGCAGATACCTATGGACGCGCTCCACGGTCTGCTCGGGGTATTCAATCCCGCCCTGCCGTTCACTCCCGACGAGCTTAAATACAACTACGATTTCTGGCTCGACGTCAACCTGCAGACGACACCGTATATCATGGACTACTTCCTCGGCGACTTCTTTGGCGAGTACACCGACGAGGCTCGCGAGCGGTTCCTTGAGCCGGTAAGCTATGGCCGTTACAAGCTGCGTCACGACTTCGACACCCAGCGTAAGGTCGCCGACTTCTTTGCAACGCAGGAGAAGAACGAGAAAAACGACAAGCTCTGCAATGCTCTGCTCGGTCTCATCGACCAGGTGCTCTTTGTCGAAGACCCGTATGAGAAGGGCAAATACCATCCCCGTATCTCCGCACAGTTCACCTACACTTACCGTGCCCTCAATGACTACGAGAAATGGTGCTTTGACCGACTCTACAACGACTTCTACTACCATCGTCACAATGACTTCTGGTATGGCAAGGCGATGTGGAAGCTACCGCCGCTCATCAATGCCACTGACATGCTCGTATGTGCCGAGGACCTCGGCATGATACCCGATTGCGTTCCCGCAGTGATGTCGCAGCTGCAGATTCTATCGCTTGAGATACAGCGTATGCCCAAAGACCCCCGGGCAGAGTTTGGCAACACATGGTCGTACCCCTATCTGTCGGTGTGCACGACATCGACCCATGACATGGGTGGCATACGCCAGTGGTGGGAGGAAGACCACGACAAGTCACAGCGTTACTACAACCAGGTGCTCCACGAGGGTGGTGCGGCACCATATTTCGCCGAGCCTTGGATATGTGACAAGATTGTTGACCTCCAGCTCAAGAGCCCTTCGATGCTCGCCATACTCCCGCTTCAGGACTGGCTCTCCATCAGCGGCGACCTGCGCCGTCAGAACCCGCAGGAGGAGCAGATAAACGTCCCCGCCAACCCGCGTCACTATTGGCGTTACCGTATGCATCTAACCATTGAGGAGCTTCTCTCAAAGGATGCCTATAACGCCTGTCTCCATGACAAGATAGTCAACTCGGGCCGCTAAACTGGACTGTAAATACAAATAAAACGCGGGGCGTCTCCATTGAAGGGGACGCCCCGCGTGATAATTAGTGACTTAAAATGTCTGCTAAAAGTGATGGAGACGGGTTAGTGGCTGCCACACGTCCTTGCGGATCAACAAGGAATGTCTGATACCCGTCCTTCAAGCGATAGTCGTCAATAATCTTGGCGGCCTTATCTCCTTGAACATAAAATTGCGACTTTGCATCGAGATTGTCCTTACGCACTATCTCCTCGAAGAGTTTCTTGCTCCGGTCGAAGTTGACCGATATTACCTGCAATTGCCCGCTGAAATCATGGCTGCGTAGAAGAGTCTGGTACTCGTTGCAGCGGATGCGCGAATTGGCATCGTCAGAAGACCAAAATGTGAGTAGCAGGTATTTCCCTCTTGCCTGGTCTACCGACGCGGTGTTGTCGTCGTTGGTCACTGCGAATACAGGAGCCGTAGAGCCGGCGGTGGTGTCGATGAAGCGATCGGTGTATGCCGATGCCGACACGAGCAATACTGCAAAGAACGCAATAATCAGAATTGCTTTCTTCATTATAAAATGTTGAAGTTGATACATCAGGGAGACCGACGCTACATAGCCCATGCTGCGGGGGCGTCCCTTGCCGATTTTCGGCATGGCTCCAAACTCTTTTGGATGCCGGTCTTGTTATAAAACCGCAGCAAAGATACGAATTTTTGGCGACATGGCAAAATAGACATGGCTTATAATCACGCATTTACATTTCTCAGGCATGATAAAATGGCGTGAATCCCGCTTGTAGAGCGGGATACGGGCAGTTGTTAAAAATACTCAACAGCTATGTTGTTGAACATGTTTTTATGGCCGGTTGTTATTGCTTAATATCTTTTTTTGGACTATCTTTGTGAGTATAAAGCAGTGGGACGGTCTGTCGCTTGCCGGATTGCCGGCAAGAGGAAAGTCCGGGCAACACAGGGCGCCATACTTCCTAACGGGAAGCTATCGGTGACGGTAGGGTAGCGTGACAGAAAATGACCGCTGTTCCCCTCGGGGGACAGTAAGGGTGAAAAGGCGAGGTAAGAGCTCACCGGGTGTGACAGCAATATCACATGCCGCACGTCCTATGGGTTGCAAGGCCAAGTATACCGGCATTTAAGGACTGCCCGTCCATTGCCGGGGGGTAGGCTGCTTGAGGCGTATGGCGACATGCGCCGTAGATAAATGACAGGCCGTGGCCGGCGCATCCCCTTTTGGGATATGGCCGCCACGACATAACCCGGCTTACAGTCCCACTGCTTTTTCTTACTTCAGTAATCTTTCCTCCATATCTGTTTGTTGTGTGAATAATGGGAATATTCAAGTATTCTCATTAGCTTTGCAACTGAAAACATCCTGTTAGGCATATGTCAGATAAAGATTCCCGCCCTAAGAAACCCTCTATCGCTTCTCGGCTGAACTCCATTTGGCTGCGCGGGCTTGCGCTGTGGAACTACTGTTACACCGATGTGTGGTCTGACACCCGCAACACGTGGAAGGTTAATGTCGTCAAGACTCTCAATCTCTCTGTAAGGTCGTTTTTCAATGCCGACCTGCAGACCCGCGCCGCCGCGCTCACCTATAATACCCTTCTTGCCATAGTCCCGGCTATGGCGTTGCTCTTTGCCATCGGACGCGGTTTCGGTTTTCAGAACCTGTTGCAGAACCAGCTGTTCAACTATTTCCCGGCCCAGTCCAAGGCTATAGAGGCGGCGTTGAGTTTTGTCGATTCATATCTTGCGCAGGCCTCCGAAGGGGTCTTTGTGGGGGTGGGCATCGTGCTGCTGTTGTGGACATTGATTTCACTGCTCGGCAATGTGGAGAATGCCTTCAATGTGATATGGGATGTCAAGGGTGGCCGTACCATCGCGCGCAAGGTGACCGACTACACGGCGATATTCCTCATATTGCCTGTGCTGATGATATGCGCCAGCGGTATAACGATATTCATGTCCTCGGCATTGCAGAGGCTTCTCCCGATGGCCCTCTCGCCTGTGCTGACATGGGTGCTTGACTTTGCCCCATATGTGCTGACATGGTTTTTCTTTGCCGGAGCCTACAAGCTCATCCCCAATGCCAAAGTGAAGTTCAAAAATGCGTTGATAAGCGGCATATTTGCGGGTACCGGATTTCAGGTGCTGCAATGGCTGTTTGTCACGGGGCAGGTATATGTCTCCAAGTACAACGCCATCTATGGCAGCTTTGCATTCCTGCCGCTGTTGCTGATATGGATGCAGCTTGCGTGGATGATATGCCTTGCAGGTGCAGTGTTGTGCTACTCCTCGCAGAACATATTCCAGTTTAATTTCTCCAACAACCTCGACAAGATTTCCTCCGATTACCGCCGCAAGATTTCCGTCGTGCTTGCCACGGCTGTCGTGAAGCACTTCCTGCGTCACGAGTCGCCCGTCACGGTGGTCGATTTTGCCAAATATTTCTATATACCCTCCCGGCTTACCTCGGAGCTGCTTGATGAGCAGGTCGAGGTGGGGCTGTTGTCGCGGGTGGTCATCACCGAGGACAGCATAGGATATCAGCCGGCAATACCGCCGTCCGATTTTTCCCTCGGCCTATTGTTGAGGAGGCTCGGACATCGTGGCACGTCAGGATTTATTCCGGAGTTTGACAGCCGTTTTTCGCCACTTATGGCCATAAGCGACAAGATATTGCGGGAAGCCTACCGTCATGCCGATGAGGTATTGCTCGGGGATCTCCCGTTTGAAGACACGGTATCACGTTGACGCTAACCTTTTAATATTGATAAGAGATGAAAAAAGTAATTTCCACAACTGCTGCTCCCGGAGCTATCGGGCCTTACAGCCAGGCTATTGATTTGGGTAACATGGTCTACGCATCAGGACAGATTCCTATCGACCCTGCAACAGGAAAGATGGCCGGCGATATAAAGGCTCAGACGGCGCAATCCCTGGCAAATGTCAAGGCTATACTCGCCGAGGCCGGCCTTACGCTTGACAATGTCGTCAAGACAACGGTATTCCTTGCCGACATGAGCCTTTTCGGGGCTATGAACGAGGTGTATGCCGAGGCTTTTTCCGAGCCGTTCCCGGCACGTTCCGCTGTCGCTGTCAAGGAGTTGCCCAAGCAGGCCCTTGTCGAGATAGAGGTGATTGCCGTCAGGGATTAAATACTCTTTATGTAGGCGAGGAAATCGGCTACGACAAAGGTGCTTCCCCCGACGAATATTGTGTCTCCGGCATCGGCATTTCCCTTTGCAGCCTCATAGGCCGTCGGCACGTTATCAAAGGTCTCCCCGTGGAGGCCTTTGTCTTTTGCAGCGGAGGCGAGCGTGTCGGCGGGAAGTGCACGCGGTATTTGTGCGCGCGTGAAATAATAACGGGCATCCCGTGGCATAAGGTCGAGGATATGGTCTATATCCTTGTCGTTGACAAATCCGATGATCATATGCTTGCGCCCCGGTTGTGCCGCTATCTGCCGGGAAAGATACTGCCAGCCGCCGATATTGTGGCCTGTGTCGCATATGGTGAGTGGACGGGAGCCCACCTTCATCCACCGCCCGAGCAGCCCGGTCGATGACGAGACGGTGGCGAAGCCGCTTGCGACGTCCGTGTCACTGAATGAGGCGATGCCCCGCCGCCTCATTTCGACAAGGGTGGTGAATATGGTGCTTGCGTTGGCGGTCTGGTATTCACCTGCAAGCTCTCCCCATATGGGGCCGAATGGGGTGTTGGCATACATGTGCCCCATGACGCCGTCCCGCGACTCCGGCGAGACTGTCAGATTTTGTGGCGCTAATATTATCGGAGCATCCTCGCGACGCGCGGCGTCGGTAAAGACCTGCTTCACCTCTCCCGTCGCTTCGCCTATCACCACGGGGATGTGCGGCTTTATGATGCCCGCTTTCTCCGACGCTATCATTGGGAGTGTATCGCCGAGAAACGCCGTGTGGTCGTATGAGATATTGGTGATGACGCATATCTCGGGCGTTATGATATTTGTGCTGTCGAGTCGCCCCCCGAGTCCCACCTCGATGATGGCGATATCGACATTTTCACGCGCGAAGAAATCAAATGCCATCATCATTGTCAGCTCGAAGAAAGAGGGGTGGAGATTGAGGCACATGGCCCCGTATCGGCTGACGAAATCCACAACCTCCTCCTCGGATATCATCTTCCCGTTGACGCGCATACGTTCACGGAAGTCCACGAGATGGGGGGAGGTGTAAAGTCCCGTGCGGTAGCCTGCCGCCTGCAGGACGGCTGCGAGGGTATGTGATGTGCTCCCCTTGCCGTTTGTGCCTGCGACATGGATGGTCTTGTAGGCGCGATGGGGATAGCCGAATGCCTTGTCGAGCGCACGGGATGTGTCAAGCCCAGGCTTATATGCCGGTGCTCCCGCACGCTGGAACATGGGGTGCTGCGTGTATAGGAAATCGAGAGTCGATTGATAGTCGTTCATTGTAGTCAGAAGATGAGAAGTCCCGCCACTCCCGCAAGCACTATTACGAGAATGGGGTGTATCTTGGTGAAAAATACGGTGCAGAAAGATGCGATGCATATCGCGATGCTCGCTATCATGTGGTAGGTGTCGGTGCCGAAGTTATCGCCGTTCATCAGCAACAGGGCCGCCGATGCGATAAGTCCGACCACCACGGGGCGCAACCCGGCAAACACCCCCTTGACAATCGCGCTGTCGCGGTGGCGTTGTATGAAGTGGCTCGTGTAGGCCACGAGCAGGAATGACGGTATCACCACGACGCAGGTGCAGATGATGGAGCCGAGTATGCCCCACAGCGGATGAGAGAGGCGCGAAGGGTCGGCTATAGCCGGAGCCACATACCCGATATATGTGGCTGAGTTTATGCCTATGGGGCCGGGGGTCATCTGCGATATGGCCACTATATCGGTGAACATCTGCTCTGAAATCCACCCGGGGTTGACAATCTCCCGCTCGATGAGCGCAAGCATCGCATATCCGCCGCCAAACCCGAAAAGCCCGATTTTCAGGTAGGCCCATATAAGTTTAAGATATATCATTTCTGTTCCTCCTTCCTTTCCCTTATGGCATCGCGCATCATCCTGTTATGCCGGCTATACCACAGGTAGCCTCCAACGCCGCCGATGATGATAAACAGGATCGGGTTGGAGATTACAGGCCACTTTGACCATATCAGCAACGCTGTAGCAACCGGGATTACGGCTGTTTTCCACGAGATTTTCGCAGCACGGGCCGAGGAGATGACCGGGGCTATGATGAGAGCCACCACGGCGGGACGTATGCCCATGAATATTCGGCTTACGACGGGATTGTTCTTTATCAGGTCGGGAGTGAGGAAGATGGCTATTAGCAGTATTATGAGGAAAGAGGGGAGGATTGTGCCGAGTGCCGCGCATATGCTGCCGCGGGTCTTGCGCAGCCTGTCGCCGACAGCGACCGAAATGTTTACCGCGAGTATGCCGGGCAACGACTGTGCCACGGCGAGTAGGTCGAGAAATTCCTCACGTGAAATCCAATGGTGCTTGTCGACAATCTCCTTTTCGATTATCGAGATCATCGCCCAGCCTCCGCCAAAGGTAAATGCCCCGATCTTGAAAAATGTCGTGAACAACTGCAAGTTGAGATTACTCATTTTATCATGCCTTTATTGGAGGGCAAAATTACAAAATTATGTTGTAACTTTGCACAAATGCAAAGATACTCGTGCTTGATTGGTGTCTTTGCCAAATATCAAACAACGATGAATTTTATTGAAGTTAACGATGTGGTGAAGGACTACACGGGACATCGTGCCCTTGACCACGTGAGTCTCGGGGTGGAGCGGGGAGTTGTCTACGGTCTTCTTGGCCCTAATGGGGCCGGAAAGACCTCCCTTATAAGGATTCTAAACCAGATTACGGCTCCCGACAGCGGGGAGGTGACTATCGACGGTCGCCGGCTTGTTCCCGCCGACATAGCCCGTATCGGGTATCTCCCCGAAGAACGCGGCCTGTATAAAAAGATGAAAGTCGGCGAGCATATCGTCTACCTCGGTCGGCTGAAAGGCATGAGGCGTGCTGACGCCGTCACGGAAATGGAGCGTTGGCTGGAACGGCTCGGGCTTACGGAGTGGCGCAACAAGAAGATTGAGTCCCTGTCCAAGGGTATGGCCCAGAAGGTGCAGTTTATCTCCACCGTCATACATCGGCCGGAGATATTGATATTTGACGAGCCGTTTTCGGGCTTTGACCCGGTAAACACCGAGCAGATGAAGCATGAGATTATGGCCTTGGGCAAGGAGGGTACGACAATCCTTTTCTCCACCCACAACATGGCGTCGGTAGAGGAGATATGCGAGTCCATCACTCTTATCAACAAGGGCAGGGCGGTGTTGCAGGGTCGGGTCGACGAGGTGAGGCAACGGTATAAGAAAAACCTTTACCGTGTAACGGTAGCCGGGTCGGATGCCATTGCCGGTGAAAACCTGTTTTCCGTCGTCAGCACCGACACTGTCCGTGGCGGTGGCACTGACGCAGTGGTGAAATTTGCCGAAGGAGTGACCGCAAGGGACGTGATATCCCATATAAACGGTAAGTATGAGCTAAGGGCGTTTGACGAGATACTGCCGTCGATGCACGAGATATTTATAGATACGGTGACCGAAACCGAAAACATCCTACAGAAATGAATTACGGAAGATTATCCCTTATAATAAAGAGGGAGTACCTCTCGATGGTGGCAAAGAAGTCATTCATCCTTATGACATTGTTGATGCCTGTGCTGGTGGTGGCCATAGGTTGTGTGCCAGTGCTGTTGTCGCGCTACAACGGAAGCGACGAGGCAAAGAAAGTCGCCGTTGTCGACGAGACAGGCATATTCGGACGCTCAATCGAGGATAGCGGCGAATTTGAGATTGCCCTGCTCGACGGCATGCAGGCTACCAAGGCCCATGAATATTATCGCGATGCCGACGGACTGCTTTATGCCATCGTTATTATCCCCGGAGATGTGCTCGAATCAAAGAGCGTGACTGTATACTCGGAGGAGGCTGTCAGCATGTCGCTTATCAACCAGATAAAAGCGGGTCTTGACAAATCCTTGTCTGAGGCCAAGATTGACGCCTACGGTGTCGACGGGCTTGCCGACATAATAAAGGAGTGTGACGTCGATGTCGATGTCAAGAGCATAAAGTGGGGAGAGGACGGCAATGAGACCATCTCCTCGACTGAACTGTCAGTGATTGTCGGCGTGATATTGTCGTTTGTCATCTATATGTTTGTGCTGATGTATGGCGCGATGATAATAAACAATGTCGTCGAGGAGAAGGGCAACCGTATTGTCGAGGTCATCATAAGCAGCTGCAAGCCCTTTGAACTGATGATGGGGAAGATTATCGGCGTCGGTCTCGTAGGACTTACGCAGATAGCGATATGGGCGGTGTTGCTTGGCGGCATAGGGCTTGTCGCGGGTACCGCGATTTTTGCCCCGCGTGTCGAGGCGGCGGCCTCATTGTCTGGCAGTGACGCGCTTTCGACTGCCCCTGACGAGATGGGACGGATATGGGAGATGATTTCAGGGGTCAATTATGCGCAGATACTTGCGCTTTTTGTCCTCTATTTCATAGGGGGGTATCTGATGTATGCCTCGCTCTTTGCCGGGTTTGGCTCGGCGGTGGACCAGGCGAGCGATGCCTCGCAGTTCACAATGCCCATCATGGTGATAATGGTGTTTGCCCTCTATGCGGGGATGGCGTGTATCGACAATCCCGACGGGCAACTGGCCGTGTGGTGCTCCATAATACCATTCACGTCGCCGATAGTCATGATGACGAGATTGCCGTTTAATGTGCCCTTGTGGCAGACGTTGTTGAGCCTCGTGGTGCTGTATGGCTCGGCTATCGGCTGTATCTACCTCTCGTCGCGCATCTACCGCAAGGGCATACTGCTCTACGGGCAGAAACGTTCCTTCGGCGAGATTATCCGTTGGATAAAATAAATGTAGCCCCTATCATAAACGAAGCCGGCAAGTCAGATAAGACTTGCCGGCTTTTTCTTTTTGCCGTCAATCTCAATGGTGACAAAACCTTATTTCAGGTTGCTTCTGAAGAATGTCTCGATTTTGTCGTAAGGAATTTTCGATAGATTGTCGTAGAGGTCGGTATGGTTTGCTCCCGGAACTATAAGAAGCTGCTTGTTGTCGCCTTTGAGCCTTACGAACACCTCCTCGCTGAAGTAACGGGAATGTGCCTTTTCTCCGTGAATAAGGAGCACCGGAGTCTCAATTTCTCCCGCAAACGCGTCGAGCGGAGTGTTGATGAATGCCAGCGGGGTCGTCTTTGTCCAGCCGGTGGAGCAAGCAGGCGCACGGTCGATATAACCCCGTTCAGGCGACATATAGAAGTCCCAGTAGTCGAGGATAAACTGCGGAGCGTCAGCCGGACGTTCTTTCGGGAATCCTCCGACATATTCGGGCTTGCCGTTCTTTGCGTCCGCAGACCGTTGCGCATTAAGTGCCTCTTTTGTCTTGTGAAGCTCGGAGGCCGACACCGGGGCGAACTGGTAGCCGTCGTGCATCTGCTCGCTCATGTTATACATGGTGGAGGTGACAGTGGCCTTTATGCGGGTGTCGATGGCGGCAACATTGATGGCCATGCCTCCCCATCCGCAGATACCTATAATACCGATACGCTCGGCATCAACATTTGGCAATGTAGTCAGGTAGTCTATCGCGGCCGAGAAATCCTCGGTGTTGATGTCAGGCGATGCCGTGTTGCGTGGCTCTCCGCCGCTCTCGCCGGTAAACGAAGGGTCGAAGGCGAGTGTCACAAATCCGCGTGCGGCCATTTCTTGCGCATAACGTCCCGATACTTGTTCCTTGACTGCCCCGAAAGGTCCGGCAACTGTGATAGCCGCCATCTTATCGCTGCTCTCTTTCGGCTCATAGAGGTCGGCGGCAAGTGTTATGCCGAACCGGTTGGCAAATGTGACCTTGCGATGGTTCACCTTGTCATTCTGCGGGAATTTCTTGTCCCACACTTGTGTAAGTTTCAGATTTTCCATATTGTTTTCATTATTTTCTTTTGCCGTAATCTGGCCGTATAGCGACAAAGCCGTCAGTGCGAGGGCGATAAGTCTCGTTTCCATAATGCAAAATTATGCATTGATGTTTTACGGCTCAAACCCCGTTTAAGGTTGTTATTACCCATTTTTAGGATTTACAGGACATATCCGAGAAATAGGTTACTTTTACCCGAACCCGGATTTTCTGAAAATCCATATCATCAGTAATTTTGCATTTGAAATCAGACAGCTATGGCAAACGAAGTAAAGATAGACAGCATCCGGACGCTCAATGACCATTACGGTTTTGAGCATCTGAACCCTATGATTGCCGTTGGGCATTATGAAGGGGAGCTCGAACCCGGCGAGACGACATACGATTTCGGGGTCTATGCGATATATATCAAGGAGACGAAAGGATGCAGACTAAACTATGGCCTGACCAAGTATGACTTCGACGAGATGACGGTGACCTCCTTCGCTCCCGGTCAAAGGGTGACATCGGTAGTCGAGGCCGATATGGAGCAGCCTCGTTGGTCGGTCCTCGCATTCCATCCCGATTTCCTGTCACGGACAGAGCTTGGACGGAAGATGTCGGCATACGGATACTTCTCTTATAGCAGCAACGAAGCCCTCCACCTTTCCAAGGATGAGGTCGATTTATTGGGAGCTGTGCTTTCACTTATCGAGAGGGAGATGCGCCATGCGATTGACCGCCATTCACGCGCCATCATAGTATCGCATATCGAGGTATTCCTTGACTATTGCCTGCGGTTTTATGAACGTCAGTTCTATTCACGCGAGATAATCAATACGACAGTGGTCGAGAGATTCAACGCCATGCTTGACGATTATATCAAAAACGACATCCGGAAGAAGGGATTGCCGACAGTGGCATATTTCGCAGACCGGCTAAACCTCTCCGCAGGATATTTCGGGGAACTTGTAAAAACCTCGGTCTGTATGACGGCAAAAGATATGATAGCCCAACGCCTTGTGACGGCGGCGAGGGAACTGCTCAACGATATGACCCTTTCCGTCACGCAAGTGGGGGATATGCTCGGATTCGAGTATCCGCAGCATTTCGTGCGCTTTTTCAAACGGCGTACGGGAAAGACACCGAAGGAATACAGGACAATAGCACTAAATTGAACTTAGTAGACTCTGGTAGGCTCTTATCATTGTCAAGCGATGCCTCGTACATCATCGCCTCACATTCACAGACCTAAATTTGTCGGTTTTGCGACCTTATCTGCTGTTTGCGTTAGCTCAGGCAAAGAGCAGTTTCACGGCATCCTCGACCTTGGCGACCTCCTCGACCTTTATCTTCAGCTTTGAGGTGTCCACGCCCTTTAGGTTGTGGCGAGGGATGATGATGGTCTCGAAGCCGAGCTTTTCCGCTTCCGAGATGCGTTGCTCGACACGTGTTATCGGACGTATCTCGCCCGACAGTCCCACCTCGCCTGACATGCATATGTTGCGATGGACGGGGATGTCGATATTGGACGACAGGATTGCGCTGATGACGCTGAGGTCAAGGGACGGGTCGTTGACTTTCAGTCCTCCCGCGATGTTGAGGAACACATCCTTTTGCGCGAGCTTGAATCCTACTCGCTTTTCAAGGACGGCAAGCAGCATGTTCATGCGCTTGGAGTCAAATCCCGTCACCGACCGTTGTGGTGTGCCATAAGCCGCCGTGCTTACCAGTGCCTGGGCCTCAATCAGGAACGGGCGTATTCCCTCGATGGTGACTCCGATTGCCACGCCCGACAGCTCCTGGTCGTTTTGCGATATTAGCAGTTCGGAGGGGTTGGTGACCTCACGCAGCCCTTTCTGCACCATTTCGTAGATGCCGATTTCCGATGTGCTGCCAAATCGGTTTTTGATGGAGCGCAGTATGCGGTACATGTAGTGGCGGTCGCCCTCAAACTGCAGCACCGCATCGACAATATGCTCCAGCACTTTTGGTCCGGCAATGCTGCCTTCCTTGTTTATATGCCCTATGAGGATGACGGGGACACCCGTCTCCTTGGCGTATTTGAGCAATTGAGCCGAGCATTCCCGCACCTGGCTCACGCTCCCTGCTGACGACTCGATTGCATCGGATGCTATCGTCTGTATAGAGTCGACAATAAGGATGTCGGGATTGACGCTTTCGAGATGACGGAATATGTTTTCGAGTGATGTCTCGCATACAATCAGGCAGCTCTCGGAGAGGCGGCCAATGCGATCGGCCCGCAACTTCAGCTGCTGTGCGCTCTCCTCGCCCGAGACATAAAGGATAGTGCGGCTGCGCAGCGACAGGATGTTCTGTAGCACGAGTGTGGATTTCCCTATTCCCGGCTCACCGCCGATGAGGACAAGTGAGCCGGCCACCAGGCCACCCCCCAATACCCTGTTAAGTTCGCGGCTCGGCATAAGGATTCGCGGCTCGTTGAGCGACTCGATTTCAGATATCGGGCGAGGCACACTCTTGAGCGTCTGGCGTTTTATCCCTTTTTTTGACTGGGTGGCCGACACTTTTTCCTCGACCATTGTATTCCACTCGCCACAGGAGGGGCAACGGCCCTCCCATTTTGGGGATTCCGCGCCGCAGCTGCTGCAAAACCACATTGATTTTATTTTCGTTGCCATACTGATTCCTTTCTATTGGTGACTACAGGAGCCTCCGGCGAAACTCCGAGACGATGATTGCTGTGGCCATGCCTACATTGAGGGACTCCGATGTCTCCACGCCCTGCGGGAACGGGGGTATAAACAGTCGGCAGTCGGCCAGTTTTGCCACCTCATCTGAGATGCCCTGCCCCTCATTGCCCATCACGATGATGCCGTTGCGGGGCAATGGCGTGTCGTAGATGTTATTCCCGTCAAGGAATGTGCCGCAGACGGGCACTTTACCGGCATTTGCCCCAAGATATTCCGCGAGCGGCGTATAGTGGACCCTTACACGCGAGATTGCCCCCATTGTGGCCTGGATAACCTTTGGGTTGAACGCATCCACCGTGTCGGGACTGCACACGATGTCGCGGATGCCAAACCAGTCGGCTATGCGCATTATTGTGCCGAGATTGCCGGGGTCTTGCACGCGGTCGAGGGCTATGATGAGATTTTCGGAGGGGTTGACCGTGGAGATGTCGTGTGACGGCAACTCGTATACCGCCATCACTTGCGGAGGGGTCGACAGGTGGCTCATACGCTCCATGTCGGCCTTTGTGGCCCTGACCGCATCCCCGGTCTTGGCGATGTCGGGGTTTCGCTCAATCCATGCCGGGGTTGCAAGCAGGTGCCGGCAGGTGAAATGCCCCCACGTGTCAAGGACACACTTTGAGCCCTCCACGACAAAGCATCCCGTCTCGCGCCGGTGCTTTGCCGAGTCGAGCGAGGCGACCATACGACGTATATTTTGGGTAATCTGGCACATGAAATAGCGTTTATTTCAACAAAGATAACGCAAAATTTGATAAGAAAAAATTAATGGCTATCTTTGTAGGAACTAAAAAATCAGTGACAGCCGCGCTATGGCGGCATGGAATTATCGCATTGTATTGTATCTATGAAATATATTGGAGCACATGTGTCGGCAAGCCCTGGTGTCAGTCAGGCCCCGGTAAATGCCCATGATATAGGGGCGCGGGCGTTTGCACTGTTCACACGTAATCCGTCGCGATGGAAATCAAAGGCCATCTCTTCAAAGGAGGCGCAGGAGTTCAAGGACAACTGCGCCAAGTTTGGCTACCTGCCTTCCCAGATTCTACCTCACGACAGTTACCTTATCAACCTCGGGTCTCCCGATGCCGCGAAACTTGAGATGTCGCGAGAGGCATTTCTTGACGAGATGCAGCGGTGTGAGCAGCTCGGACTGACCATGCTCAATTTCCATCCCGGCAGCCATCTCAATCTGCGCGAGGCGGATGACTGTCTCGACTGCATAGCCGAGTCAATAAACATCACACTCGACAAGACAGCCGGAGTCAAGGCCGTGATAGAGAATACCGCAGGGCAGGGGTCCAATCTCGGGTTCTCATTCGCCCAGATAGCCCATATCATCGACCGTGTCGAGGATAAGGAACGGGTAGGGGTGTGCATAGACACATGCCATGCCTTTGCCGCCGGATACGAGCTGTCCACCCCCGAGGGGTATGAGCGCACATGGCGGGAATTTGACAACATCATAGGCATGCGTTACCTCAGCGGGATGCATCTCAACGATACCAAGAAAGGTCTTGGCTCACGTGTCGACCGTCATGAGAGCCTTGGCAAGGGGGAGCTTGGCAGCGGATTTTTCACCTTGTTGATGAAAGACCCCCGGATGGACAACATCCCGCTGATACTTGAAACCCCCAATGAGGAACTTTGGGCCGAAGAAATAAAATGGCTCTACTCCCAACAATAGTATGGACTACACACAGCTTTCTTAACCGCAAATAATAAACTAAACAATAATCTCATTAGCAACATGAAAACAAAACCTGATTTAAGTTTCTGGAGCCTGTGGAATCTGAGTTTCGGATTTTTTGGCGTCCAGATAGCTTATGCCCTCCAGAGTGCCAACATCTCGCGAATTTTCGCCACTCTTGGCGCCGACCCTCACGACCTCAGCTATTTCTGGATTCTCCCGCCGCTTGCGGGACTTGTCATCCAACCTATTGTCGGCACCCTCAGCGACAAGACTTGGTGCCGTTTTGGCCGTCGTCTCCCTTACCTTATTATAGGGTCGTTGCTGGCCGTGATAGTGATGGCATTGCTCCCCAACGCCGGCAGTTTTCACTTTGCCGTGGCAGGCGCGCTGATTTTCGGCGCTGTGGCCCTGATGTTCCTCGACCTCTCCATCAACATCTCCATGCAGCCGTTCAAAATGCTTGTGGGCGACATGGTCAATGAGAAGCAGAAAGGCATGGCCTATTCGATACAGAGCTTCCTCTGCAATGCCGGTTCGGTGGTAGGTTTTGTTTTCCCGTTCCTGCTCGCGTGGATAGGCGTCAGCAATGTGGCCGATGGCAACCAGGTGCCCGACTCAGTGACCTACTCGTTCTATCTCGGCGCGGCCATACTCATCCTTTGCGTCCTCTATACGTTCTGGAAAGTCAAGGAGATGCCTCCCAAGGAATATGCCGAATATCACGGCATCACGGCCGAGCAGGAGAAGGAGAAGACCAATATCTTCAAGCTGCTTGTCAATGCTCCCAAAGTGTTCTGGACCGTGGGTCTTGTGCAGTTCTTCTGTTGGGCCGCGTTCATGTACATGTGGACCTATACCACCGGTGCCATCGCAGAGCAGTCTTTCGGATGGTCCCATGGCGACGGCACAAACGCCGTGACCTATCAGGAGGCCGGCAACTGGACCGGTATCCTCTTTGCCGTACAGGCTGTCGGCTCGGTGATATGGGCTGCGTTGCTCCCGATGTTCAAGAACCGCAAGTTTGCCTACGCTCTCAGCCTACTTATTGGCGGTATAGGTTTTATCCTCACGTTCTTCATCCATGACCAGTGGACTATGTTTGTGGCATTCTTCATGGTCGGCACAGCTTGGGCCGCAATGCTTGCGATGCCGTTTACCATCCTCACCAACTCCATCTCGGGCAAGAACATGGGTGCATATCTCGGCCTGTTTAACGGCACGATAACAATCCCGCAGATTGTTGCCGCAGCCGTGGGGGGTGTGATATTCGCCCTTCTTGGAGGCCAGCATCAGGTCAATATGCTTGTGCTTGCCGGCATATTCCTTATCGTCGGAGCATTGTGTGTAGGCCTCATAAAGGAGACTTATGCCGAGGCCGGCGAGGCTGCCAAGGAGGATTTCGCCGATGCAGAGCTGTAATCCTGTTTCAGGCACGATATGAAAGTGACGCCGACATCGCATGATGCCGGCGTCACTTTTCTTATAATTTTACTGTCTCGGAAAAAATGAGTAAATTCGCGCTAAATTTAGAATCATTATGGCAGAATCATCCCTATTGTCACGTCTTGACGGCATCGAGGCACGATTTGAGGAGGTCAGCACGCTGATAACCGACCCCTCGGTCATCTCGGACATGAAACGTTATGTGCGGCTGACAAAAGAGTACAAGGACCTGGAAAAGCTCACCAAGGCGACCCGTGAATACCGTACATTGCTCGATAACATCAGCGAGGCCCGGGAGATACTTGAGACCGAGAGCGACGAGGAGATGAGGAGCATGGCTAAGGAGGAGCTCGACGAGGCCAACTCCGCGCTGCCCCGCATGGAGGAGGAGATAAAGTTGTTGTTGATACCTGCCGACCCCGAGGATGCCAAGAATGCCATAGTGGAGATACGTGGCGGCACAGGCGGCGACGAGGCCGCGATATTTGCCGGCGACCTGTTCAAGATGTACAGCAAGTATTGCGAGTCAAAGGGCTGGTCGGTGGCCGTCACGAGCTTTAACGAGGGCACTGCCGGAGGCTTTAAGGAGATAGTGTTTTCCGTCACAGGCGACGGGGTGTATGGCATATTGAAATATGAGAGCGGCGTACATCGAGTGCAGCGTGTGCCTGCCACGGAGACACAAGGCCGCGTGCACACGTCGGCAGCCACCGTAGCTGTCCTTCCCGAGGCCGAGGAGTTTGATGTGGAAATCAACGAGGGGGAGATAAAGTGGGACACATTCCGCTCGGGCGGTGCCGGCGGACAGAATGTCAACAAGGTGGAGTCGGGGGTGCGTCTGCGCTACATGTGGAAAAATCCCAATACGGGCGAGACCGAGGAGATATTGATAGAGTGTACCGAGACCCGTGACCAGCCAAAGAACAAGGAGAGGGCATTGAGCCGTCTGCGCACGTTCATATATGACAAGGAGCATCAGAAGTATATCGATGACATAGCGTCGCGGCGCAAGACTATGGTCTCCACCGGCGACCGCTCGGCAAAGATACGCACCTACAATTATCCCCAGGGGCGCATCACCGATCACCGTATCAACTATACGATATATAATCTTCAGGCATTTGTTGACGGCGACATTCAGGATTGCATCGATCACCTGATTATTGCTGAAAATGCCGAGAAACTAAAGGAGAGCGAACTGTAATACATCTGACAGGACAAAAAAGAGACAACGATATGAAAAGAGCAGAACTCGTAGAGAATATAAAGCGTAAGGGATCATTCCTGTGTGTGGGACTTGACACCGATATAAAAAAAATACCTTCGTTCCTCGCCTCGCAGGAGGACGCGATATTCAAGTTCAACAAGGCAATTATCGACGCCACCGCACCCTATTGCGTCGCATATAAGCCTAACCTCGCTTTTTATGAGAGCCTTGGTGTGGAGGGTTGGATTGCACTTGAAAAGACTGTAAAATACTTGAAGGAGAATTACCCCGACCAGTTTATCATCGCCGACGCCAAGCGTGGCGACATAGGCAACACCTCCCAGCTCTATGCCCGCAGCTTCTTTGAGCATCTCGATGTTGATGCCGTGACTGTAGCCCCTTATATGGGTGAGGACAGCGTGACGCCGTTTCTCGGCTATGACGGCAAGTGGGTTATACTCCTCGCGTTGACTTCCAACAAAGGTTCACATGACTTCCAGCTTATCGAGGACAAGGATGGGAAACGCCTCTTTGAGCAGGTGATAGAGACATCACAGCGCTGGGCCTCGACCGACGAGATGATGTATGTGGTCGGCGCGACGCAAGGGGAGATGTTCAAGGATATCCGTGCTGTCGCCCCCGAGAGTTTCCTCCTCGTGCCCGGAGTGGGTGCCCAGGGAGGCTCGCTACAGGATGTGTCCCGCTATGGCATGATTGGCGACTGCGGCTTGCTCGTCAACTCCTCGCGTGGCATCATCTATGCCTCAAAAGAGGCCGATTTTGCCGAGGCTGCAGGAAAAGAGGCCGCAAAGCTGCGTGACGAGATGACCGTCCTGTTGCGTGAGGCGTCGATAATCTGATATCGCCGTACGATTGCACGCATAAGGATTCCTTAGGATATTTTTATACGGCAATGTGGCAATATTCGATTTTTTCAAGTAAATTTGCGACATACAATAAGCAATAACCAAAATAAGACAAAACATTTGTATTAACTTAATAAACACATCAAAAATGAATATCGACAACTATAACTTTGCCGGCAAGAAGGCAATAGTCAGAGTGGATTTTAATGTGCCCCTCGATGAGAATGGGAACATCACCGACGACACCCGTATCCGTGGCGCGCTTCCCACGTTGAAGAAGATTCTCGCCGACGGCGGTAGCCTCATCATCATGTCCCACATGGGCAAGCCCAAAGGCAAGGTGAACATGAAATATTCTCTCGGTCAGATAAAGGACGCTGTAGCTGCCGCTCTGGGCACTGACGTGACTTTTGTCCCCGACTGTGCCAAGGGTGCAGAGGCGGCTGCCGAGCTTAAACCCGGTCAGGTGCTGTTGCTCGAGAACCTCCGTTTCTATCCCGAGGAGGAGGGCAAGCCTGTTGACGTGGAGAAGGATTCCCCCGAATACGAGGATGCCAAAAAGGAGATGAAGAAGCGTCAGAAGGAGTTTGCAAAGACTCTTGCAAGCTATGCCGACTGCTACGTGAATGATGCTTTCGGTACAGCTCACCGCAAGCACGCATCCACCGCTGTCATCGCCGACTACTTTGACAACGACAACAAGATGCTCGGCTACCTCATGGAGAAGGAGGTAAAGGCTGTTGACAACATCCTCAGCGACATCAAGCGTCCTTTCACCGCCATCATGGGCGGCTCCAAGGTATCGACCAAGATCGGTATCATCGAAAACCTCATGGACAAGGTTGACAATCTGATTCTTTGTGGCGGTATGACCTACACTTTCGCCAAGGCCATGGGCGGTAAAATCGGCGACTCCATCTGCGAGGATGACAAGCTCGACCTTGCACGCGACATCATGAAGAAGGCCAAGGAGAAGGGTGTGAACCTCGTGCTCGGCACTGACTGCATCGCAGCCGATTCGTTCAGCAACGATGCCAAGACAATGGTTGTCTCCTGCATGGAGATTCCCGACGGATGGGAAGGTCTCGATGCCGGTCCCGAGACCCAGAAGGCATTTGCCGAGGTCATCAAGCCTGCCAAGACTATCCTTTGGAACGGTCCTGCCGGCGTGTTTGAGTTTGACAACTTCACCGCAGGCTCTCGTGCAATCGCCGATGCAATCGTCGAGGCAACCAACAACGGCGCGTTCTCACTCGTAGGAGGTGGCGACTCTGTGGCTTGTGTCAACAAGTTTGGCCTTGCTGACTCTGTATCGTATGTTTCGACCGGTGGCGGTGCTCTCCTTGAGGCCATCGAGGGCAAGACTCTCCCCGGTGTAGCCGCTATAAAGGGTTAATATACAAAGTATAACATAATAAAGGCCGGGCGGACATCCTATTGTATAGTCCCCCGGCCTTTTATATTTGCCGACCTGCATGGAGATTACAGACGAGATGTCAGCATGGATGGAGAGTCATCGCGATGACGACCCCATGAGGCTGCGTATGCGCTATCACGGAACTCCTGAAGCCGAAAGGGTCAATTTCATGATACTTCAGATGGAGTGCCGTCGTAAGGCGGCAAGGAAGCTCCCGGCGTTTGTCGCCAATCAGCGTCTCGTGTTCCCGACCGCGTTATCTGCCGAGCAATGCACATCGGAGATATTGGCCGCCGAACATGCCGCCCTGATACGTCCAGGCGGCCGTGTGCTCGACATGACGTGCGGACTTGGCATCGACGCCATGGCGTTGGCCCGTAGGGCTGCCTCTGTGGTGGCTTTAGAACATGACGGGGTTATCGCTGAAGCAGTGCGGCAGAATGTGGCTAATCTCGGACTGCATAATCTCACGGTCGTTAATGATAGCTGTGAGCGCTATATCCGTGATTGCGACAGCACTTTTGACTGCGTGTTCATAGACCCGGCGCGGCGCGGCAGGGAGGGGCAACGGCTGTTTGCCCTCAGCGACTGCTCGCCTGATGTCACGGCTCTATTGACTGATATACGTGCGCACACGTCCCGGCTGATTATAAAGTCATCGCCGATGCTCGACATCAAGCGCATACTCTCCGAACTGACCAATGTCGCCGCCATATACATCTACGGCACTAAAAAGGAGTGCAAGGAGCTTGTCGTGTATGTGGACTTCAATCGCCACGAGGATGATGCGGTTGCGCTCCATGCGGTTACTGTCGGTGACGGGTTTAGAAACGAGGTCATCTTTAGCGGGGTGGACGATGCCCCCACGGCATCGTACGATATGCCGCGTGTCGGCGACATCCTCTATGAGCCGTATCCGTCGATGATGAAGTCGGGGTGTTTCAATCTGCTCGCGCATAAATATGGCGTATCGAAACTGCATCCTGATACGCACCTTTATCTCTCGCACGCGTCCGACCGGGATTTTCCAGGCGACAGGTTTATGATAGAGGAGATTGTGCCGTTCTCATCGAGAATGATAAAAGGCTTCCCGCGCCGTTATGAGAAGATAAATGTAGCGACACGCAATTTCAGGATGCGACCCGAGGAACTCAAAAAGCGTCTTGGAGTCAAGGATGGGGGAGACCGTATGCTCTTTGGGGTGACACTTGCCGACGGTTCGGCGGCATTGCTAATCGCTAAAAGGATATTTGCATGAAAAGTAGAGGCAGCCGGATATTCGTCTACGGGCTCTTGCTCATTATAGGGGTGTCTACTTTGTTGATGTACCTGTCCACGCCCTATGCCAATGATGACCTGTGGTATCTGCTGCCGTTCCGCGACTGGATGTCGGGAAGCGGGGAGTCGACATATTGGGATATTGTCATATCGACGTGGCGTGAGCGTTATCTGACCGACAATACGCGCCTTGCCAACATGATAGTGCCGTTTACCATGGCCATACAGCCCAAGTGGGTGATGGATGTGCTCAATGCCTTGATGACGGTGATGCTCTATATGCTTGTCGTACGTGTTGCCGGACTTGGATGGGCAAAGCCATTGTGGAGGCCGGTGGCGATGATTGGCTGTGTAATGTTCCTGTTGCCCTGGGGCGACCAGATGTTGCTTTGTGACTTCTCGCTCAACTACATATGGACATCGGTGGTGATATTGGCGTTTGCCCTGCTATGGCTAAGGGACGGGAATCACGGTCATCGGATAGGGCTGTTTGTACTGTCGGCGGTGGCAGGAGCCATGCACGAGATGGCAAGTGTCTCACTTTTGTGTGGCATGGTCGTGTATCTGCTCTCCAACCGTGGCGAGAGCTCGCGTGGACGTTGGGTCATGCTTGTCGGGATGGCGGTTGGCGTGACAATCCTGTTGACCGCTCCGGGACCATACGTGCGTGCATCGGAGTCAGAGGTCAATGCCTTGTCCTTTTTCAAGAGTGCCGACTATTATATGAAGTGTGTCGGGCGCTGCAATGTCACGGCATTGCTGGTCGTCATAACGGGTGCCTGCTGTATGCGCGGTGATGGCCGCCATCTGCTCGCCCGGTTTTTCCGCACACCGGGACTTGCATTTTTTGTCGCCTCTATTGTCGGTATGGTGATAATGTTTTTCACTGAAAAGGCTCCCCGTATAAGTTGGTTTCCCCAGTTATACGGCATCATCGCGGTATTTATTCTGCTGCGTAATGTCAGTAGTCTGCGGTTTTGCAAGGATAGGGTGATAGTCCCGATTGTGACGGCTGTCATGCTGCTGCATCTAAGCTCTACCGTCTATTGGTGTCATCGGTATGGGGAGGAGTATAAGGCTGTGGTGAAATTGTACATGGAGTCGTCGACCGGGGTTGTCGCCTACACGATGGCCGACCGCTCGCGTGAATATATGACACTTGGGCGTCCTCTATGCGACCTTTTTACAGCCGAGTGGAATTTGCGGCGGTTTAACGACTATTATTCCCCGATAACAGGAAACCGGTTGACGGTAATAGATGCCGGATGGGGGGGAGAGTAAGGAGGGGTTATCTCTTTTCAAACATGCGCGCCATCGAGCGTTTGTCCTCGCGCTCCTTTATCGACTGGCGTTTGTCATACTCCTTTTTGCCTCGGCCGATGCCGATAACCAGCTTTGCAAGCCCACGGTCGTTGATAAACAGCCTCATCGGCACGATGGTGAATCCGGCTTCCTTGCCGTTTTTCTCAAGTTTGGCTATCTCTTTCTTGTTGAGCAGCAGCTTGCGGTCGCGACGGGCGGCGTGGTTGTTGTAGGTGCCATAGAAATATTCGGCTATATACATGTTCTTTATCCACACCTCACCGTTGGCGACGTAGCAGAACGCGTCGACCAATGATGCCTTGCCGAGGCGTATGGACTTTATCTCGGTACCCGTGAGCACTATGCCGGCGGTGAAGGTGTCGGTGATGGCATAGTCAAACGTGGCCCGCTTGTTCTTTATGTTTATTTCCTTGAAGTTCATGTTGTCAGCTTGGGATGATTGAGTTGAAAATCCAGCTTATCAGGTAGGGGGGCACGATTATCGAGAAGATGCCGAAAAGCGTGAACTGCAGCATGCTGTCCTCGCGTATAGCAAGATACCGCGCCCCTTTCCATATGATGATGGCCGAGTAGAGCGGCAGAAACTGCACAAACGACAGCTGTATCGGCAGGATATTCTCGATGATGTTGTACAACGCCAGCAATCCTATATTATATATAATGAACGTATGTCCCTTTTTTTCGTTCAACTCGCCGTCCGACATCTTGGGTGCGGCAAGCGAGAACAGTGCCACGGCTATAAAGTAGGTGATGAAAAATTTCACGAAGATTATAATCGCGCCCTGAAGCAGCCGTATGAAAGTCAGGTCATGGTTGTAGAACGCCGAGACAAAGACACTGATAGCCGCCACTCCAAGCAGAGGATACAGGCCGCGTGAGGTCAGTTCGTCATAGGGTGTCCCTGCATGGGAGACATCCTCCCAACCGCGTGCCGGGGAAATGATGAGTTGGAACAGGTATTTGAGGAAGCTCAACATCTTTTTGTCTTTTTGGAAAGACAAAGTTAGTAAATAATGGAGGAAAAATGCTATTTTTGCAGCGGTAAAATCTAATATACAAACTCTAACTTAGAAACCCAATGTTGAAAACAATCCTTTCCATAGCCGGACGCCCCGGACTTTTCAAGCTCGTCAACCAAGGCAAGAATATGCTTATCGTAGAGTCGTTGCAGACCGGCAAGCGCACACCCGCCTATGCCCATGACAAGGTTATCTCTCTCGGTGATATAGCCATCTATACGGTTGAGAATGACGTGCCCCTGACCGAGGTCTTTGCCTCGATAAAGGAGAAGAACAATGGCGAGCAGGTCGACATCAAGGCCATCGGCGACGACAGCAAGCTGCGTGCCTACTTCAAGGAGATACTTCCCGACTTTGACGAGGACCGCGTATATACCAACGACATAAAGAAGGTCTTTACCTGGTACAACCAGCTTATAGCCGCCGGCATCTCCGACTTCACTGCCGAGACGCCTGCTGAGGAAGCGGAGACCGAGGAATCCGAAGACAAGAAATAAGGCGACGTCCAAGATACAGCATCGGCGTCACGGGATATCCCGTGACGCCGATGCTGCTATAGGAGGGCTACAGCTCTATGGCGTCGGCTACTTTCTCGTCGGTAATTGCTATCTTCACAACATCGCTCACCGAGGAGACGTAGTGGAATGTCAAGCCGTGGAGATACCGCTCGTTTATATCCTCGATATCCTTGCGGTTTTGCCGCGACAGTATTATGTCGGTGATACCGGCGCGCTTGGCGGCGAGTATCTTCTCCTTGATGCCACCTACAGGAAGCACCTTACCGCGCAGCGTGATTTCGCCGGTCATGGCGATGTTGGCACGCACCTTGCGCTGGGTGAATGATGACACAAGCGAAGTCACCATCGTGATGCCCGCCGACGGGCCATCCTTTGGTATCGCCCCCTCGGGGACGTGGATGTGAACGGCGTATTTATCAAAAAGCTCGTCGGGGATGCCGAGTTGTGCCGCGTGTGACTTGACATACTGCATCGCGATTGTCGCCGACTCTTTCATCACGTTGCCGAGGTTGCCCGTGAGCGTGAGTTTGTCACCCTTGCTCCTTGACAGGGATGACTCGACGTAGAGTATTTCTCCACCGACGGCAGTCCATGCCAGTCCGGTGACAACGCCGGCCCATTCATTGCCCTCGTAGCGGTCTTTGGTGTATTTCTCCACGCCGAGGGCGGCCACGACATCTGTGGGAGCGATAGTGCGGTCAAAATCTTCGCCGCTCATCTTCTTCAGTATCGATTTGCGGAATATCGCCGCGATAGACTGTTCCAATTGACGCACTCCGCTTTCAGCCGTGTATGCCTCTATGATTTTTGCGATGGCCTCGGGGGTGAATGACAGTTTATCGTCTCCGAGCGCAAACTCATCGTTGAGGCGTGGGATGATATGGCGCGTGGCTATCTCGATTTTCTCCTCAAGCAGGTAGCCTGATATGTCGATAATCTCCATGCGGTCGAGCAGCGGCTGCGAGAGTGTCTGCAAGGTGTTGGCCGTGGCTATGAACAGCACCTTTGAGAGGTCGTAGTCCACGTCGATATAGTTGTCGTGGAAGCGGCAATTCTGCTCCGGGTCGAGCACTTCAAGCAGTGCGGCCGACGGGTCGCCCTTGAAGTCACTGCCGATTTTGTCGACCTCGTCGAGCAGCAGCACGGGGTTTGACGTGCCGCTGCGCTTCACGGCATCCATGATGCGTCCCGGCATCGCGCCTATATATGTGCGGCGGTGACCGCGTATCTCGGCCTCATCGTGCAGGCCGCCAAGCGACACGCGCTGGTAGGCGCGTCCGAGAGCCTTTGCCACCGAGCGTCCGAGGGATGTCTTTCCGACACCTGGCGCGCCGACGAGGCAAAGTATCGGGGACTTTCCCTCGGGGTTGTTCATCAGCACGGCTATCTGTTCGAGTATGCGGTCCTTTACCTTGTCAAGTCCGTAATGGTTTTGGTTAAGCTCGTTTTTGGCAAACTCAAAGTCGGTATTGAGCGGCGAATATTTGCCCCATGGCAGGTCGAGCAGGGTGTCGATATAACTGTATTGCACCTGATAGTCGGGGCTTTGCGGGTTGAGACGCTCAAGTTTCCCGAGCTCCTTCTCCACAACGTGCTTCAAGGCGTCCGAAAAGCCGATTTTGTCGGCTCTCTGGCGCAATTCGGTCACATCGTCGGTATCGCCGTAAAGTTCCTGGCGTATGGCGTCCATCTGTTGTTGGAGGAAAGTGTTGCGCTGCTGTTCGGAGAGTTGCGTGCGAGCCTTTTCCTGTATGCCCTTTGTGATTTCAAGAAACTCTTCCTGACGAGTCAGCTCGGCATAGAGCTTGAACGCACGTTCCTTTATGCGTGAGCATTTTAGCAGTTCCTGCTTGACCTCGGGGGAGAGCGGCGAATGGGCGCATATGAAATTGACCGCCTCGACATTGTCCTTGATGTTGTTGAGATTGAACACCACGTCATTGGGCATACCGTTTGATATGGCCTCTATGAGCGACAGGGTGGCCTTGCGTATAGAGTCGACAAGCGTGGTAAACTCCACGTCGCCTGTGCGTGCACCCGTTTCCCTCACGGGCACGGCGGTGGCTGTGAGCATGAATTTGTCGGCCTTGTCACTGTCGGGAGTTCCGGTGATGCGTATCTTGCCGCGAGCCCTGACGAGAGCTGTGTCCGAGCCGTCGGGCAGGCTGAATACTTTGAGCACGTCGGCCACTACCCCGAGAGGATATAGCTGCTCTATGGTCGGCCAGTCGGTTGACGGGTCGCGCTGGCACACTATGGCAATCGGCTTGCCTGTAGTCATCGCGGTGTTGACCGTCGCGGATGACGCGGGGCGTTCTATGCCGATGGGCACGGTGACACCGGGAAAGAGCACGAGATTGCGCGTGGGTAGCACTGTCATGCAGTCATAATCAGGCTCTCCACGACGCACTGTGTCGTCAATCTGTATCTGTCCAAGGGGAAGAATCTGCGGATTCTCGTCTTCGGAATGTTTCATCTATAATTAATGTGGTATATTTGTTCTGACCTTACACTTTGCCATCTTGCAAAAATAATGCCAAAGATACGAATAAGCGAATACAAAGCCAAACTCGTTTGAACTTTGTTGAGTGTGAGTCTCTAAGGCGTAAGCCGAAGTGATGAGTGTATCCGGCCGCATTGGTGGCCTTTATTAAGTCATTATACGTTCATACTGCCGTAAAGTTGGTGGAAATTGGCGTGCTCGGAGTTTCCGTTGGCTGTGAGAGTGTGGATGATGTGTTGTGAAACATATAAATCGATGGTGGAATTTTCAAAAAAAAATGCTAATTTGCGCTCAATAAAAATGACCTGACTAACATTTTACTCACTAATATTCTAATAACATGAAGGTTTATCAGACCAACGAAATCAAAAATATAGCCTTGCTCGGTAGCAAAGGCTCGGGTAAAACCACACTCGCTGAGGCAATGCTTTACGAGTGTGGAGTTATAAAACGTCGCGGCACCGTCGATGCCGGAAATACGGTGAGTGATTATTTCCCGGTTGAAAAGGAGTATGGCTACTCTGTCTTTTCAACCATTTTTTATGCTGAATTTCTTAACAAAAAGCTAAATGTAATAGACTGCCCCGGAGCGGACGATTTTGTGGGAAGCGCCATAACGGCACTCAATGTCACCGATACCGGTGTGATTGTCATCGATTCCCAATATGGAGTCGAAGTGGGGACGCAGAATATATTCCGCACAACCGCCGCATTGAAAAAGCCCGTGATATTTGCCATGAACCAGCTCGACGGCGAGAAGGCTGAGTATGACAATGTGATAGAGCAGATGCGCGAGATATTCGGACCGAAGGTTACCATAATACAGTACCCTATCAGTGTGGGACCCGGTTTCAATGCGATGATTGATGTCCTGTTGATGAAAAAATATTCGTGGGGTCCCGATGGCGGAGTGCCCACGATTGAGGATATCCCCGCCGATGAGCTGGACAAGGCAAAGGAGCTGCATCAGGCTCTCGTTGAGGCTGCCGCCGAGAATGACGAGACACTGATGGAGAAATTCTTTGAGCAGGGCAGCCTGTCAGAGGACGAGATGCGCGAGGGCATACGCAAGGGATTGGTCGACCGCTCGATTTTCCCGGTGTTCTGCGTGAGCGCATTGAAGGATATGGGCGTGCGCCGTATGATGGAGTTCCTTGGCAATGTCGTGCCGTTTGTTGATGACATGCCCGCTCCGGTGGATACTGCCGGTGACGAGGTAAAGCCCGACAGCGACGGTCCTCTCAGCCTGTTTGTGTTCAAGACCACCGTTGAGCCGCATATCGGCGAGGTAAGCTACTTCAAGGTGATGTCGGGCACGCTCAATGCCGGCGCCGACCTCAATAACGTGAGCCGCGACAGCAAGGAGCGTCTTGCCCAGATATTCTGCGTGTGCGGTCAGATAAGGACCCAGGTTGACAAGTTGTGTGCCGGCGATATAGGCGCATCTGTCAAGCTGAAGGATGTGCGCACAGGCAATACCCTCGACGAGAAGGGTTGCGAATATGTGTTTGATTTCATAAAATACCCTGCCCCCAAGTATCAGCGGGCCGTGCGTCCCGTCACCGAGAGCGATGCCGAGAAGCTGAGCGAGATACTGACACGTATGCACGAGGAAGACCCGACATGGCAGGTGGAGCAGTCAAAAGAGCTGAAACAGACCATACTGTCGGGGCAAGGCGAGTTCCATCTGCGTACATTGAAATGGCGCGTTGAGAACAACGACAAGCTTCCAATCGTGTTTGAAGAGCCAAAGATACCATACCGTGAGACCATCACCAAAGCCGCACGTGCCGATTACCGCCACAAGAAGCAGTCGGGTGGCGCGGGACAGTTTGGCGAGGTCCACCTGATTATCGAGCCTTACACCGAGGGTATGCCTGCGCCCGACACTTACCGTTTCGGCAACCAGGAATACAAGATGAGTGTGCGTGACACCCAGGAGATACCTTTGGAGTGGGGCGGCAAACTCGTTGTCTGCAACTGTATCGTTGGCGGTGCAATCGATGCCCGCTTTATTCCCGCCATCGTGAAGGGCCTTATGGACCGCATGGAGCAGGGACCTCTGACCGGCAGCTATGCGCGCGACGTGAGGGTCTGCATCTATGACGGCAAGATGCACCCGGTCGATTCAAACGAGATCTCGTTCCGTCTTGCCGGACGCAATGCTTTCAGCGAGGCGTTCCGTGCTGCCAATCCCAAGATTCTTGAGCCTGTCTATGACGTGGAGGTGTTTGTGCCGGCCGACGTGATGGGCGACGTGATGAGCGACCTTCAGGGACGCCGCGCGATTATCATGGGCATGTCGAGCGAGAATGGTTTTGAGAAGATATCGGCCCGAGTGCCGCTCAAGGAGATGTCGTCCTATTCGACAGCCCTCAGTTCCATAACCGGCGGCCGCTCGTCATTCACGATGAAGTTCTCTGCTTATGAGCTTGTGCCTGCCGATGTTCAGGACAAGCTTCTTAAAGCCTACGCCGAGCAGAACGCTGATGAATAACTAAACTAAAACTTCACTTTTTCAAACCTTTGTAATATATGAGAGGGAGGAACTCGTGAGAGCTCCTCCCTCTGTTTTCCCATGTCTTTGAAAATGGCGCGCTCCAAATTTTGGGGCGCGATGATGTTAAGTGATGTAAGGAATGACCCTACAGGACTATCTTTGTGTTTTTTTCGCCTCCTATATGCAGGATATACACCCCCTTTGGAAGATGAGACAATGAGAGAACTGTAGCCCCTTCTGTCGAAATCACACAGCGTCCGTTGAGGTCGTAAATGTCGGCATTAACCGCGTATGGGAAACTAATCTGTCGGTTGACAAGTGCAAATAGTGGATTGGAGTCGGATACCGATGTGATGTTGCTCTCGGTCGTGCGACCCGGTCCGATGATGGTATACGCGCTTATGCCGTATCCCGGCGATGCGGCATAAAGCTTTGTCGAGTTCCCTGATTTGACTGTCTGCATCATCGACAGCGGTGCAGAAGCTTCCCCGTTGGAGAAGTCGACAGGCAGTCTCCATAACAGATGAGATTGCATATCGGTATTCCCGTCATATTCAAGGTCGTAAGTGATATTCTGGTACTTTGACAGCGGTGCGATGTGGCGTATGATATATAAGTTCTGTATGCCGTCCTCCATTGCCGCTATGCCTGTCATCTCTATATCCTTATGGTCAAAATAGGATATCCCGTTGCAGCTTGAGGTGTGGTCGTAGGGGCAATTGTCCTCCTGATAAAGCTCTTTGGTGTCAAATCTTGACGTCACTATAAGTCCTGATTGAGGCATAGATTTGTCGCAATCTACAATAATCTTATTGCGCGTCACTGGTGTGATGGTCGGGCGTTTTGCGATTCCGTAAGATTTGCCCAATTTATATTCATTCCCGTTACAATATATGCTGCCTCCATATACGCGCCACACGTCATAGTCGCCGCCCGTAATGTCCCCGTTGACTATGGGATAGAACGATCCGTTTTTAATTCCCGGAATGGTGTGTTTGCCTGTTATGGTTGCATCTTGGAGATTCACGGTATAGAAGACTGCCGGTGCATCCACGAGGCTTGTTATTTTTCCAATTGCTCCTATCATGTACACCGTCCCTGCGTCATCAGCGCGTAGGGTGACATATCCCGATGACGGCTTGTCAGCATAGCCGTTGAGGCTGATATGTATGTCGGTCAATTGCTCGCCGGTCAAGGCTTCATAGCGGTGGAATGTCACGAGGCCATCCACGCTGTCCCATTTGCCCCCTGTATATATTATGCCGTCATGAACAAGGAATGTCGCACAATCCGCTGCTCTCGAGTCAGTCTCATGCCAGTTTCCCTTGCTTTTTGTACGTATCCAATCCGATGATATCCACAGGTTTGAATCTTTTCCGACGACTGCCTTTTGCTGGCCGTCAAAATCTTTTACAGGCTGATAGCCGTTTTCGGCCATTAGATTGCTCGCGGACAGGGCTATGCAGGTTATCACTGTCGGAATAGGGCCGACATGGGCGCGGAAGATTGTCTTTTTCATGGATTAGAAATTTAGAGGGGTGAAAAATTTTTATTTGAGGAGAGAGGTGGAGGATGACTTATATCAGGCCGATAATCTCGTGTATGTCCGATACATGGTGACGGGCGCAATATTCGTCTATGTAGTCGATTATCTTCATTGTGACGGCGGGGTCTATGAAATTGGCGGTGCCGACTTCTATGGCTGTGGCTCCGGCAAGCAGAAACTCTACGGCGTCGCGACCGTTCATGATGCCGCCAAGCCCTATCACGGGAATTTTGACAGCATGGGCAACCTGCCATACCATCCTGACGGCTACAGGGCGTACTGCCGCCCCGGAAAGACCGCCCGTCACAGTTGACAGGCATGGTCGCTGCCTCTCGACATCTATTGCCATTCCGAGGAGTGTGTTGATTAGCGACACGGAGTCGGCTCCTTCTGCTTCCACAGCACGGGCAATTTCGGTGATGTCCGTCACATTGGGGGAGAGTTTGACAATCACGTTTTTGGGATAGGCAGCCCTGACGGCCTTGGTGACTTGCGCGGCTCCTGCGCAGGTCGTGCCAAAAGCCATACCGCCTTGTTTAACGTTGGGGCACGAGATGTTGACTTCGACGGCATTCACCTTGTCAAGCGGGGCGAGCTTCTCGCACACCGCCACGTAGTCATCGACCGTCGCCCCCGAGACATTGACAATCAGCTGGCTGTCATAGTCCTTGATATGAGGGTAGATGTGACTGATGAAATGGTCGACACCCTTGTTCTGCAGGCCTACGGCATTGAGCATACCCGACGGCGTTTCGGCCATGCGTGGATAGGGATTGCCTTCACGCGGATTGAGGGTGGTGCCCTTTATGATATATCCTCCGAGACGGTTGAGGTTGATGAAGTCAGCAAACTCAGTCCCATAGCCAAATGTCCCCGACGCTGTGAGGACGGGATTTTTTAGCTCAAGCGAGCCTATTTTTACGTTTAGTCTTGCCATGTCAGTTGGTTTATGTTGAATACCGGGCCTTCCGTGCAGACACACACATTTCCCTTGACGGTGTTTTCAACGCAGCAGAGACACGCTCCAAGGCCACACGCCATCATATTCTCAAGCGACACCTCGCAATCGGCTCCGAGCTTTACGGCGACAGAGGCGACAGCCTTCATCATGGGCGCGGGACCGCAACAGTATATGTGGTCCCATTTCTGTTGCAGAACGCTGTTATGTGTCACGAGGCCTTTCTCGCCAAGCGAGCCGTCCTCTGTGGATATATGGACTTCTCCGACATTCTTGAACTCGTCCAGCTCAAGGACATCGTCGGCAGATCGTGCCCCCAATAGGAATGTGGGCTTGTAACCGTTGGCTTTAAGCCATTTTCCCCAATAGAGCATCGGGGCGACGCCGACACCGCCGCCGACAAGCAGCAATGTCCGTTTCGCATCCTGGGGCGTGTTGAAGCTGTTGCCGAGGGGGAGTACGAGATTTACGACAGAGCCGGCTTTAACCCCCATCAGAGCCTCTGTGCCTGCCCCCGCCTTCCGTATCAACAACCATAGATGCCCGGCGTCGTAATCCACATTATTTATAGAAATCGGACGTCTCAGATAGGTGGTCTTGGAATTGTCGATGGCAACCTGTACAAATTGTCCCGGCAGCATATCGGGCAGTTCACCATCCATCGGCGATAAAATCAGCAGCGAATAGTTGGCATGAACCATCCTATTTTCGACAACCGTAAAATTCTTTATATATTTTTTCATAATGTGACACGATGATTTGCCAAGGCGGCATTTATGCAAAGATACAAAAAATCCCTAACCAAATCATATTTCTCCCTAAAAATGTGAAAACAGTCAGAAAAAGAATGTTTCAGGGACTTGGATTACAGCAGCAGGATATGTTGTATGCGTAGCGTGCGTGCGCTGTCAGCGTGTGCTGACAGTGCACGGCTAAAACTCGCTTGAGAAGTGGAAACGGATTTTTGGGAAATCGTTTTGGGCCATCTGGAGCACGTAGTTGGAGTCGGCGAGGAAGACGTCGCGTCCCTCGCGGTCAACGGCCATGAACTGGTGCTTGCGCTTCTTGAAAGCCTCAAGCGCCTCCGGGCTGTCGCTCTCTATCCAACATGCCTTGTAGAGGGAGATAGGTTCCCATCTCACCGTGGCGCCGTATTCATGGAGTAGGCGATATTGTATGACCTCAAATTGGAGCTGTCCGACCGTGCCTATGATTTTGCGGCCGTTAAACTGATTGATAAACAGCTGTGCCACGCCCTCATCCATCAATTGCTGGATGCCTTTCTCAAGCTGCTTTGACTTCATCGGGTCGGTGTTCTCGATATATTTGAACATCTCGGGCGAGAAGCTCGGCAATCCCTTGTAGTGAAGGGATTCTCCCTCGGTGAGTGTGTCGCCAATCTTGAAGTTTCCGGTGTCGGGGATGCCCACTATGTCGCCGGGAAATGCCTCGTCGACCACGCTTTTCTTCTGTGCCATAAATGCCGTGGGCGCGGCAAAACGCATCATCTTGCCGCTGCGGATGTGCTTGTAGTTGGCGTTGCGTTCAAATCGTCCCGAGCACACTTTCACAAACGCGATGCAACTGCGGTGGTTGGGGTCCATGTTGGCGTGAATCTTGAACACAAACCCCGAAAATTTATCTTCCTCCGGCTCGACAAGACGCTCTTCGGCGTTGACGGGTTTTGGAGAGGGGGCTATCTTGACAAAGCAGTCGAGCAGTTCCTTGACTCCAAACGTATTTAGGGCAGAGCCAAAGAACACCGGCGCGAGTTTGCCCTTGAGGTATTCTGCCTCGTCAAACTCAGGGTAGACTCCATCGATAAGTTCGAGGTCATCGCGCAGTTTTGCGGCATCGGTCTCTCCTACATTCTCGTCTATCCGGAGGTCGTTGATGTCGTCTATCTCGACACGCTCCGATACCTTCTGCTTGTTGGGGGTGAAAAGGTCGAGGGATTGCTCGTAGATGTTGTACACTCCCTTGAAATGTGCGCCGATGTTTATCGGCCAGCTCAACGGGCGCACGCTGATTTTAAGTTCCTGTTCCAACTCGTCGAGTATCTCAAACGGGTCGCGTCCCTCGCGGTCGAGCTTGTTGACAAAGATGATGACTGGGGTGTTGCGCATACGGCACACCTCCATCAGCTTGCGTGTCTGCTGCTCGACGCCCTTCGCCACGTCGACAACGATAATCACGCTGTCGACAGCCGTTAGCGTGCGGTAGGTGTCCTCGGCAAAGTCCTGGTGGCCGGGGGTGTCAAGGATATTTATCTTATAGTCGCCATAATTGAATCCCATTACCGAGGTGGCGACCGAGATGCCGCGCTGCTTCTCTATCTCCATCCAGTCGGAGGTGGCGGTTTTCTTTATCTTGTTGGACTTTACAGCCCCTGCGATATGTATTGCGCCTCCAAAGAGCAGCAATTTTTCGGTAAGGGTTGTCTTTCCCGCGTCAGGGTGGCTTATGATTGCAAATGTGCGCCGCCGCTTTATCTCGTCAGTTATACTTGCCACGAATGTATGGTTAGAGGGTTTCAGACTTCAGTTGGTTGATACATTTTACGAGACTTTCCTCCCAATGGGGGATTGTGATGCCGTAAGTGGCCTTGATTTTAGATTTGTCAAGGATACTGTAGAAAGGCCGTGTGGCGGCGGTAGGATAGTCCTCTGTCGGGATGGGCTGCACGTCACATGTGGTAATGCCGGCAATGCGGTGTATGGCCTTGGTGAAGTCGTACCATGAACATGCTCCCTCGTCAGAGAAGTGATAGATGCCGGGAATCCATTGCGGTGAAAGCAATATCGCATAGATGGCGGCAGCCAGGTCGGCGGCATAGGTGGGTGTCCCGATTTGGTCGCTGACGACCTTCAGCACCGCACGCTCCCGGCCGAGTCTAATCATTGTCTTTACAAAGTTTTTGCCGTATGGGGAGTAGAGCCATGCCGTGCGCACGATGATGCTCTCGGGCGCAAGCGCGAGAAGCGCCGTCTCGCCCTGACGCTTGGTGGTGCCATATTGGGATACGGGATTTACCTTGTCAGACTCCTTGTATGGGCGGCAGGCGGTGCCGTCAAACACATAGTCGGTCGACACGTGCAGCACCTTGGCGCCGACAGCGTCAGCGGCATTGGCGAGATTGCGCACCGCGTCGATATTGATGGCCGCGCTCAGGGCCTTGTCCTCCTCGGCTTTGTCTACTGCCGTATAGGCGGCGCAGTTGACGATATGGGTTATGTCGTTGTCCCTCACAAATGCCTTTACGGCATCGGCATCGGTTATGTCAAGTTCTGCTACATCAGTATACAGGGTATGCCCGGGGTATTTTTCTTCGAGGATATTGCGCATCTCGGTTCCCAATTGTCCGTTTGCGCCGGTGACAAGTGTCTTCATAAAGCTAATTTTGGCTGCAAAGATACGAATAAGTCGAGAGCAATGCAAAATATATGGGCATTGCTGAGTGAAAGTATCATTGGCGTCTATGCAGGGAATAAATGGGTGGTGACAACGGTTTATTTGCAAACCTTGTGATTTTTATATACCTTTACATTGAATTATCGTGCGTTATCGTACGTTATCATACGTGAGAATTGTTGAAATATTCCTCTTAAATTACTTGCCGCCGATGAGCCGCCTCTATGCCGAAGTGCTGTTGCCTCTCCCTCTTTATTCCACGTTCACCTATTCTATCCCTGATGGGATGGAGGGGGATGTGAAAGCGGGATGCCGTGTCATAGTGCCGTTTGGCAGGAAAAAGAGCTATACTGGGATTGTCACGTCGATAGGCGCGGTAGCCCCGCAGGGGTATGAGGTCAAGGATATAGCTCTCGTACTTGAGCCGGAGCCGATATTGAGGTATCCGCAGATGAAGTTCTGGGAGTGGATTGCCGAATATTACCTTTGCTCTCCGGGCGAGGTCTACAAGGCGGCTGTCCCGGCAGGGCTAAAGGTGGAGAGCGAGACATTTGTCGAGCTTGTGGCCGACTACGAGGAGGGGGAGGAACGTCTTGGCGAGAGGGAGCTGGTGGTGCTGTCGCTCCTCGGACACGAGGGACGCATGACTCCCGGGGAGATAGAGAAGAAAACCGGGTTCAAAAACGTGGCCGCACTTATCGGACGGCTCATAGAGCGTGGGGCTGTTATGGTGTCGGAAAAACTCGTCGAGCGTTACCGTGCCAAGAAAGAGGTGTTTCTGCGGTTTGCCGAGGGATACGATCGGGAGACGATGCACGGGGCGTTTGACAAGGTCAAGGGAGCAAAGCGTCAGGAGACGCTGCTGCTCGCCATGATTGAGCTGTCGCATGTGATGAGAGGCGAGAACCGCGAGGTGTCAAGGGCACAACTGCTGGAACGCTCAGGAGTGTCGGTGGCCATCATCAACGAGGTGGTGAAGAAAGGCATTCTTGAGCAGTATAAGAAAGTGACTCACCGCTTCAAATATACCGGCATGACCGGCTCTCCCTTGCCGATGCTTAGCGAGAGTCAGTCGGCTGCCCTCGACAGCATACACCACCGGTTTCTTGAAAAGAATATAGTGTTGCTGCACGGGGTCACGTCGAGCGGCAAGACGGAGATATATATGCACCTGATTGATTACGTGCTCAAGCAGGGGATGCAGGCCCTGTACCTCGTGCCTGAAATCGCGCTCACCACGCAGCTCACGCGACGCTTGCAGAGGGTGTTCGGCGACAAGGTGGTGATATATCACTCCAAATTTTCCGACAATGAGCGTGTGGATATATGGAAACGTATGCTCGGCAGCAATGAGCCGTGTGTCGTCATCGGGGCGCGGTCGGCCATCTTCCTTCCGTTTGCCAAGCTCGGGGTCGTCATTGTCGACGAGGAGCACGAGCAGAGCTACAAGCAGTTTGACCCTGCGCCGCGCTACAATGCCCGTGACGCCGCCACGGTGCTTGCCTCGTTGCATGGCGCAAAGACGCTGCTCGGTAGCGCGACCCCGGCGGTGGAGACCTATTATAAGGCTACGTCGGGCCGTTATGGGCTTGTGTCGCTCACGGAACGCTATGGCGACGTCAGGCTGCCTGAGATTGAGGTTATAGATATGCTCGATGCACGTCGCCGCTACTTGGCCAAGGGAATATTTGCCGACCGCACTGTCCGGCTGTCCAATGAAGCCATAGCGCAGGGCGAGCAGGTGATACTATTCCATAACCGGCGCGGGTATGCCCCGTTGGCGCGATGCAAGATGTGTGGCTGGGTGCCCAAGTGTGAGAATTGTGACGTGTCGCTTACCTATCATCGCCGCAACGATGAGCTTGTATGCCATTATTGCGGGGCGACCTACAATGTCCCCCCCGTGTGTCCGGCGTGCAAGGAGCCGGGAGTGGAGAAAATAGGATATGGCACGGAGCGGGTGGAAGACGAGGTGGAGCGCGTGTTTCCCGACGTGAAAAGCCTGCGCATGGACTTTGACACCACCCGCAACAAGGACGGGTATGAAAACATCATCGAGGAGTTTTCCCGCCGCAAGGCACAGATACTCGTGGGCACACAGATGGTCACTAAAGGGCTTGACTTTGACGGGGTGAGCGTTGTGGGGGTGCTCAATGCCGACACCATAATCAACTATCCCGACTTCAGGGCGACGGAGCGTGCGTTCAATATGCTCGAACAGGTCGCCGGACGTGCCGGGCGGCGACAGTCCGAGGGGATTGTCGCCATACAGACCTCACAGCCTGCCCATCCGCTCATCTCGTTCCTTAAAAATCATGATTACACGGGATTTTACAATATGGAGATAGCGCAGCGTGAGGAATACGGCTATCCCCCGTTCACACGGCTTATCTACATCTACCTGAAGCATCGCGAGGATGACATACTCGTGGAGCTTGCCACGATATATGCCAACAAACTCTATCAGCTGTTCGGCAACCGGGTATTCGGTCCCGAGGAGCCGACTGTGGGGCGCGTGCAGACATTCTATATACGCAAGATAATGCTGAAGGTGGAGGTGACAGCCTCCATGAAGAAAGTGAAGGAAATCTTGCGGCAGGTCTATGAGCAGATGCACGCCCACCCGCGCATGAAAGGGCTTATAGTGTACTATGACGTAGATCCGATGTGATCTGTGGCGTCATTTCCCGCGCTAATTTTTGTCAATGTCGGGAAAATCGGTAATTTTGTGTGTTATCAATATAACTTGCCATAACCTAATTAAAACATATCAGATCATGCTTGAAAAAATCAGACAGACGGCCGACTATATCCGTTCACGCGTAGATGAAATGCCCAAGACGGCAATTATCCTTGGTACAGGCCTTGGCGCACTCGTAGACCATATCGACAACAAACAGTATATACCATATACCGAAATACCCAATTTCCCCGTCTCGACCGTGGAGGGGCATAGCGGCAACCTGATATTCGGCACGCTCGGCAACAAGCGGGTGATGGCGATGCAGGGACGTTTCCACTACTATGAGGGGTACGACATGAAAGAGGTGACTTTCCCGGTCCGTGTCATGCGCGAGCTTGGGGTCAAGACACTTTTTGTCTCCAATGCGGCGGGCGGCATGAATCCCGCGTTCCAGATTGGTGACATCATGATTATCACCGACCATATCAACCTCTTCCCCGAGCATCCGCTCCACGGCAAGAATTTCAACGAGCTTGGGACGCGCTTTCCCGACATGAGCGAGGCATACTCGCGGCGTCTCATCAAGGAGGCTGTAGAGATTGCCGCCGAGAAGGGGATACGTGTCATGCAGGGCGTCTATGTCGGGACTCAGGGCCCGACATTCGAGACTCCGGCCGAGTACCGCTATTTCCACATAATAGGCGGTGATGCCGTCGGCATGTCAACTGTCCCGGAAGTCATTGTCGCCCGTCATGGCGGGATGGAGGTGTTTGCCGTCTCCGTAATCACTGATCTCGGTGTCGAGGGCATCGTCGAGAAGGTGTCCCACGAGGAGGTGCAAAAGGCCGCACAGGGCGCACAGCCACGCATGATGGAGATAATGAAAGAACTTGTAAACCGTTTCAAGGAATAAATAAGATGGAACAGCAGACCGAAATCTCCTCGATAGGGGAGTTTGGGCTTATTGACCGCATAACCAAAAATATCGAGTTTCAGAATCCCTCGACCAAACGTGGAGTGGGGGATGACTGCGCCGTGATGGAGTACGGCGACACCGAGGTGCTTGTGACCACCGACATGCTCCTTGAGGGGGTGCATTTTGACCTCACCTATGTCCCCTTGAAGCATCTTGGCTATAAGACGGCGGTGGTCAACTTCTCGGATGTGTATGCCATGAACGGCACTCCGAGACAGCTTGTAGTGTCGCTTGGCATCTCCAGACGTTTCACCGTAGAGCACATTGAGGCGCTCTATGCCGGGCTTAGGCTTGCCTGCGAGATATACGGCGTCGACCTTGTAGGGGGCGATACCACCTCATCACGGCAGGGGCTTGTCATAAGTGCGACCTGTGTCGGCGATGCCCCGAAAGGGAAAGTCGTCTACCGTGACGGAGCCAAGGATACCGACCTGATATGCGTGAGCGGTGACCTCGGCGCGGCCTACATGGGGTTGCAGCTCCTTGAGCGCGAGAAGACGGTCTCGCAGGGCCGTCCCGATTTCGTGCCCGAATTTGGCGGGAAGGAGTATATAATCGAGCGTCAGCTGAAACCTGAGGCTCGCCGTGATATCGTCAAGGAATTGGCCGAGAACGACATCGTGCCGACGTCGATGATTGATGTTTCGGACGGGCTGTCATCGGAGCTGCTGCACATATGCAAGCAGAGCCACACGGGGTGCCGTGTCTATGAAGATCGCATACCGATTGACTACCAGACCGCAGTCATGGCCGAGGAGCTTGGCATGAATCTTGTGACTGCCGCGATGAACGGGGGCGAGGATTACGAACTGCTTTTCACCGTTCCCCTCCATTGCCATGAGCGTGTGGAGAAGATGAAAGGGGTAAAGATCATCGGACATATAACCAAGGAATCAACGGGATGCGCCATGGTGACCCGGGACGGCACCGAGATGCCGATTGTGGCCCAGGGATGGAACCACATGCCCCGTGAATGACTGCATATGTAGAAATGAGCCGGCCCGTATCAATATTTATCGGACCGGCTCATCTCTACATACCGATTATTTTATTAATTTTGCAGCGTAAAACCAACAAGTACATTCAGAATCATGATAAATCGTATTTTAATAAGGATTAAAGTCGTGCAGATGCTTTATTCCTATCTCCTCACCCGTACGGAATTTAAGATACAACAGGCTCCCGAATCGAGGGCAAAGGATAAGAGGTTTGCCTATGCGCTCTATCTCGACCTGCTATTAATGATTCTTGAAATGTCGGGGTATAATGTGCAGGGACCCGATAAGCTGAGTCCGCTTGCCGCTGTCGCAAAAAACAGCCGGCTGTCGGCCAACAAACTCGCCAAGGCCCTTGCCGCCGACAGCGACATCAAGGAGCTTATAGCCCGTGGCACGTCGCGCATAGGCTCGTTTGACGAGGTTGTCAAGAGACTTTATCCCGTAGTGGTGGCATCGGCCGCTTTCCGCGACTACAGCAAGAAGAGGTCGCCTGAAATAAAGGACGACATGGAGATGTGGCGTGCGGTCATCAACACGGTCATACTCCGTGAGCCGCTTTTTGAACAGGCTGCGCGTATCAATCCCGATTTTACTGTCAAGGGCTTTGAGCTTGCCGTGCAGATGCTCACCGAGACACTTTCGAGCTACACCGATGTGAGGCTTAGCCTTGACTCGGCCCGCAAGTCGCTGCTTGCCTCACTCGACAAGGCCTATGAGCTTTACCACGCCCTGTTGCTGCTTCCGGTAGAGATAACCCGCTATCAGTCCGAGCGTCTCGAGGAGGCTAAAAACAAATATCTCCCTACTGACGATGACCTCAATCCCAACACCAAGTTCATCGATAACAAGTTTGTGGCATATCTTGAGGGGAATGAGGAGTTATCCGACTATTTCTCGGAGCATCCGTTCTCCTGGGAAACCGACTTTGTGCTGATAAAGCAGCTGCTTGACAAGATTCTTGAGTCGGAGATGTATGCCGACTATATGTCGCGCCCGGAGAGTACGTTTGCCGACGATTGCGAGCTGTGGCGTGATATATTCCGCAAGATAATCTTCCCGAGCGACGAGTTGCTTGAGGCCCTTGAGTCGCGCTCGCTTTACTGGAATGACGACCTCAACATCATGGGCACATTCGTGCTCAAGACCGTCAGGACGATAGCCAACAGCGAGGGCGCTCCCGTGTCGCTGCTGCCCCAGTATAAGGATATGGAGGACGAGGAGTATGGCCCAAAGCTGTTTATGGCGGCGGTAAAGGGTCAGGAGGAGTATCAGGAAATGATAATCAGGTGTGTCAACTCCTCACAGTGGGATCCCGAGCGTCTCGCCTTTATGGATATGGTGATAATGACGACCGCCATAGCCGAGATACTCAATTTTCCCACAATCCCTACGGTGGTCTCCATCAACGAGTATATAGAGATTGCCAATTTCTACAGCACCCCCAAGAGCGGGCAGTTTATCAACGGTATACTGTTTACCGTTATAAATAACCTAAAAAGCGAGGGGCGCCTGTTGAAGGACTAAATAAATTGCCTATATTTGTAAAATAATATTCTAACACATAATTACTGATGATACAGAATCTCATTGCATTGCAGGGTACATCGGGTGCCGGCGCCATGAACCTTATTATGATTGTGGCCTTGATTGCCATATTCTATTTCTTCATGATACGTCCCCAGCAGAAAAAGCAGAAGGAAATCAAGAAATTCCGCGAAGGTCTCACCGTGGGCGACAAGGTGATTACCGCCGGAGGCATATACGGCAAGATACGTGCCATCAAGGACACTACGTTTGTCGTTGAAATATCCGACAACGTGAAGATAACCATCGACAAGGGTTCGGTGTATCCCTCTGCCGCTGAGGCACAGCAGGAGGCTGCCGCCGAGAAAAAATAATCGGTAAAAGCATAGCCTTGACCGGTCGTGATAACGGGCCCTCGCCACGGTGTGCGCTGTGCGGGGGCCTGTCTGTTATCCCCAACCATATCTGAAACCACATAACATTCCCATCTCATGCCGACATTAAAGGAGAGAGCTTCCCACACTAAAGAAAGGGCCAGAGAGCTGCTTCACTCGTCGCGTGGTCGCGACATGCTGCTGTTTCTGCTGTTCCTTGCCATCTCTTTTGTCTTCTGGTTGCTGCTGACATTGAACAACGAGGTGCAGGAGGATATAGAGATACCGGTGCAGCTGACCTCTGTCCCTGACAGCGTGACGCTGATAAGCACAATGCCTCCGGCGATAAATGTCAGCGTGAGGGACAAAGGCTCGTCATTGGTGAGGTATGTGTGGGGGCATGTGCCGACCATGGGCATAGACTTTGACGATTATGTTAAAGATGAGAACCGCCTGGTGCTGAATGAGACGGAACTCAACGGACGTCTGCGCTCATTTTTCGGCAGCGGGGTGCAGATTGTGTCGGTGAAGCCCGACTCGATAAACTTGTTTTACACCTCACGTCCCGGGCGCAAGGCCAAGGTGATAATAAATGCCGATGTGCGGGCAAATTACCAGTATATAGTGAGCGGGCCAATCACTGCCAACGTGGACTCTGTCGAGCTGTTCTCTGTAGAGCCGCTGCCGGCCAAGTTGACGACCGTCACGACTATGCCTGTCGTCCAGACCAACTTGAGGGATACTACGGCGGTCGAGGTGAAGATAGCCCCGATAGCCGGGGTACGTATAATTCCCGATAGAATATCGGTCTCCATCCCTGTCGAACCGCTTATCTCCAAGCGACAGATTATTCCTATCGAGACACGCAATGTCCCGGAGGGCATGAATATGATAACTTTCCCGTCAAAGATAGAGGCTTCTTATCTCGTACCGATGAGCAGCTACAACGAGGCGCGTCCCGACATAAAGGCATATGTCGATTATGTGACCACATTAGACGGTTCCCACTCCAAGTTGCCGGTTGCGGTGTCATACCATACGGATGCCTACCGCAACCTGTCGTTCTCGCCCGACAGCGTGGAATATGTGATAGAACGTAAATAAGATATAAGGATGGCGACACATATCACGGCTATAACAGGAGGAATAGGGTGCGGCAAGTCGGTCGTATCACGCATATTGTCAACGATGGGATATAGCGTCTATGATTGCGATTCCCGCGCAAAGGCTCTCATGGACGATAGCGATGAGATAAAGGGACGTATCGCGTCGGAAATCTCAAAGGATGCCATATGTGACGGGGCGATATGCCGTAAGGTACTGTCGGAGATAGTCTTTAACGACCCCGAGGCATTGAAAATATTGAATAGCATAGTCCATTCGGCCGTGAGGGACGACGTGGCGGCATGGGCATTGGGGATTGACGGACGTGTGTGGGTGGAGACGGCAATCCTGTATGAGAGCGGACTGCATCGCTTTGCCGATGATGCGTGGGAAGTGGTTGCCCCGGCGGAGCTGAGGATAGAGCGTGTGATGAGGCGCAACGGCCTATCCTACGATGAGGTTTTGTCGCGTGTCAATTCGCAGGGATTACTGGTGCCCGATGAAAAAATTCTCACTCGCGAGATTGTCAATGACGGGTGTATGCCGCTATTGCCGCAGATAAACGCCCTGCTTAAAATCGGGAAATAAGAGCCTAATCGACTATCTCTATTCGGTCGGCATCTTTCCATACGGGGAACTTGGCGCGGAGAGACTCCATGCCATCCTTTGTGAATGTGGCGTAGACTATGCCGTCCTCGACATTGTAGCGGCCAACAGGATGCCCCACGTAGTCCACTATTATGGAGTCGCCGGGATAGGTCCCGAATTCATCGGAGCCCATGCGATTGGCTCCGATGACAAAGCATTGGTTTTCGATGGCCCGTGCGATAGCGAGCTGTCTCCATGCGTAAACCCGCGATGTTGGCCAATTGGCCGGGACTACAAGTATGTCATAACTGTTTTCCTTGTTGCGACACCATGCCGGAAATCTCATGTCGTAGCATATGACCATATTTATATTCCAGCCACGGAACCGTATGACAGGACACGCAGACTCTCCGGGGGAAAAGAACCGGGCCTCATTGCTCAGTGAGAACAGATGCCGCTTGTCATAGAATGTCTCTTCACCTGACGGCTCGATGAAGAAACCACGGTTGTAGTACCTCGTCCCGACCTTGGCGATGAAACTGCCGCATATTGCCATGTTGAATACCTGTGCATATCGGTACATGGTATCCATCGTAAGTCCCGAGGCCGGCTCGGCAAGAGTCTCCATTGCCTCGGTGTCGAGCAGGAAGCCGGTGGTGCACAATTCGGGGAGCACTACGAGGTCGGTGTCTTTCTCGACGCGGTGGAGCTTGTCGGCGATGGAGAGTATGTTGGCCTGCTTGTCGCCGTTGGCTATGTCAAGCTGGACGATGGCTATCTTTAACGGTTGGTTCATGATACGGTCGTGTCAGTCGGTGCAGAACTTTGACGGGTATTTGCCCGTGAAGTCCTTGTAGTAATCTTTGATTTTCCTTAGGTCGGCATCCACGTCCCCTGTAGGGGTAAACTCTTTTACGATGGAGATCTCCTTGCGCCGATAATCTATCGCGCCAAGCAGGACGGGAATATGGGCGTCATAGGCTATGTACAGGAAGCCGCGATGCCATTTGTCAGTGCGCTTACGTGTACCCTCCGGTGTAATGGCTATTGAAAGACGCTCGGCATGGTTAAACCGTTCCACAATCCGCTCGGTCAGGGCCGTCCCTTTCTGACGGGGCACGGGTATGCCTCCCATTGCCCTGAATATGCATCCCAACGGGAAGAAAAACCAGCTTTCCTTCATAAGGAATCCGGCCTTGCGCCCGACGGCGGCATATGCCAGCTTTCCGAGGATAAAGTCCCAGTTGCTTGTGTGCGGCGCTACGCAGATAATGGATTTAGGATAGTCGGGGACGGTCACGTTGAGCCGCCACCCGGCTATCCTTAATATGAGTTTGTTGAGGTTCATCTCGACATATTACAGTCAGTGATTGTCCGAGGCCGTTCAGGCGTTGGCTGCCTTCTTGTTGGCTTCTTTCTGCGCCTGGGGAAGCAGGGCGTTCATCTCCTTGACGATGGCCTGCACGCTGTTTTTGAAGTCTTCCATAAGTTTGGTGTAGGCGGCAGCATAGTATTTGTCACGTGCCACTTTATACTCGTGGAGCGAGCCAAACTCTTTTTTTGACTTGTCGAAGCAGAAGGTAGTGCGGTCGAGGGTTGCAGCCTGGAGGTCGGCAATCTGGTAGATTATCTCGTTCATGCTCTTGAAATCGACACCCGGGATAAGGTCGCGGGCTACGATACATTCTCCGGCGAGGTCGCCGCATACGCATTTGATCTGTTTCTTTAGTTGACGTTTGTTAGCCATGATTATAATATTTAGAGGGTTAAGTATGGTTTTTAAGTGTGATGCCTTATCGGGCATCGACGCTTAAAAGGTATTTTTTGAAGGCCGGGAACTGTTTGTTGAGCGGCACAGTCTTCTTTTCGCCTTTCATGAAAGCGGCCAGCTTGGATGGAATCTTTACGGTGTCACCGATAATTCCCTCGACGGTCTCCTTAAACTTGGCCGGATGGGCCGTCTCGAGGAATACGCCGATTTCATCGGGTTTAAGGCCTTCGAGGAGGCTGCGGTAGGCGACCGCGCCGTGGGGGTCGAGCAGGTAATGCTCGTTACGATAAGTATCGCGCAGTGTCTCGGCAATCTGCTCGTCGGTGTAGGTGCATCCGCTGATTTTCTCGGCGATGGCATCGTGGGAATTGTCATACAGGTCGAGTATGCGGGCAAAGTTGGACGGGTCGCCCACATCCATCGCGTTTGCTATGGTGGCTATTGAGGGGCGGGGGGAGTATACACCGGTCTGCAGGTACTGGTAGAAGATGTCGTTGCGGTTGTTTGCGGCGATAAAGCGGCTTATGGGCAACCCCATGCGCTTGCCGATGAGCCCGGCTGTGATGTTGCCGAAATTGCCGCTCGGCACAGCCATCACAATCTTGTCCAGAGGCTTTCCCATACGCGCCAACTGCGCATAGGCATGGAAGTAGTAGAACATCTGGGGGAGGAAACGTGCCACGTTTATGGAGTTGGCCGACGTGAGCTGCATCTTTTCGTTTAGATCGGTATCCATGAATGCCGCTTTGACGAGTGCTTGGCAGTCGTCAAACGTGCCGTTTACCTCGATTGCCGTGATATTGGCCCCGAGAGTGGTGAATTGCGACTCCTGGATGCGGCTCACCTTGCCTTTGGGATAGAGCACGAATACCCGCACTCCGGGTACGTTGAGAAATCCGTTGGCTACGGCACTTCCAGTGTCACCCGATGTGGCGACAAGGACATTGACTGTCAACTTGCCCTTCTTGCGGTTGAAATGTCCCAACAGGCGTGCCATGAAACGCGCCCCGACATCCTTGAAGGCGAGCGTAGGACCATGGAACAGTTCAAGGCTGTAGCGGTTGCCGGCCACGTGCTTCAGGGGGATATCAAAGTTGAGCGTGTCGTTTACAATCTCTTTCAGGGTGTCAGACTCTATGTCTTGCCCAAAGAGCGTGTTGGCGACTACGTATGCTATATCTTGCAGGCTCATTTCGCCGATGTGGTTGAAAAATGCCTTTGGAATGGAAGGTATCGTCTCGGGCATATACAACCCTTTGTCGGATGCAAGACCCTTTACGACCGCCTCTTCAAGCGTTGCGTGGGGGGCATTGCCGTTGGTGCTGTAATATTGCATGGGATATACTTTTGGATTTTGGTTATTTCAGAAATTCTTTTATGAACTCGTCTCCACTAAGTCTGCCGTAACTGCCGTTTGCCGCCTCGGCTTCACTGAACGACCCGACACAGTCGGCCTCGCATCCGGGCTTGTATATGAGGAACGGCACGGGATTGGCGGTATGAGTGCGCAGGCGGCATGGGGTGGGGTGGTCGGGGAGCACCGCTATAGCCACAGGCTCGTCCATCTTTGACGTTGCCTCAAGCAGGGGCGCAAGGACGCGCTTGTCGAGATATTCGATAGTGCGCTTCTTCAGTTCCACATCACCCTCGTGACCGGCTTCATCGCTGGCCTCGATATGCAGGAACACAAAGTCGTTATCGGCAAGTGAGTCTATGGCGGCCTGGGCTTTTCCCTCGTAATTAGTGTCGGAAAGACCGGTCGCACCCTCTACGATTACAGGCTTCAGCCCTGCATATACGCCTATACCTCTAATCAAGTCGACGGCCGAAATTACGACCCCTGATTTGATTCCGTAAAGCTCCGCTATTGTCTTCATCGTTGGACGATAGCCGGGCGACCATGGCCATATGCTGTTGGCCGGGTCTTTCCCCTCGGCGATGCGTCGGAGATTCACGGGATGGTCAGCCAGCAGTTCCTGCGAGTCGAGGATAAGGGAGTTGATATAATCGGCTGTGCTTTCAGCATCGGATGCTGTAGGCTTGACCATCACGTCGAGTGCATATGTTCCCGGCACATCATGTGGCGGCGTGCAGTCGAGACGCTTGTCGGCATCCTTTATCTTCATCAGGTGGCGGTAGGATATGCCGGGATGGAACGAGACCCTGCCGTCCCCCAGCTTCTCCTGGAGAAAATTGAGCAGCTCTGTGGCTTCTTCAGTCGAGATGTGTCCTGCCGAGTGATTCTTGATTTTTCCCTCCTCGATGCAGATAAGGTTGCAGCGCATGGCCATCTCGTCGTCCCCGATAGGGATATTCATGCTCGCGGCCTCAAGGGACCCCCGTCCCTCGAATACCTCGGCGACATCATATCCGAGAACCGACAGGTTGGCAATCTCGCTGCCCGGATGGAATCCGGCCGGGACAGTGGACAACATGCCCACACGCCCGTTGCGGGCAAGATAATCCATTGTCGGTGTCTCTGCCGCCTGCATAGGGGTGAGCCCTCCGAGTGCGTCGATAGGCTCGTCGGCCATGCCGTCTCCCAAGACTATAATATGTTTCATTGTGTCTGACAGTTTAATGGCTGATATGCCGCTTGGTGGCACGTCAGCGGATGTTGGCGATGCTTATTATGTCGGCAAAAACTCCTGCGGCTGTCACTTCAGCGCCGGCTCCATAGCCTTTTATGACCATGGGATATTCCTTGTAGCGCTCAGTCGTGAGCAGTATCACGTTATTGCTCCCTTCGAGGGAATAGAACGGGTGCTGCGAGCCGACTCTCTGTAGCCCGACCTCCACGCTTCCGTTCTCCAGTTTTGCCACAAAACGGAAATGCTCGTTCTTTGCCTCGGCATCAATCCGTTTCTCCTCAAATTCAGGGTCAATCTCGGTGATTGTGCGGAAGAAGTCATCAATTCCCCCCTCGAAATATTTCTCGGGTATAAACAGGTTCTTCTTCACGTCCGACTGTTCGACCACATATCCGGCTTCGCGTGCGAGGATGACGAGCTTGCGGATGACATCCTTGCCCGACAGGTCCACGCGTGGATCCGGCTCGCTGTAGCCGGCTTCCTTTGCCATCATGATTGCCCGGCTCAAGGGCACATCCTTGCTGATGACATTGAAGATATAGTTTAGGGTCCCTGAGACGACCGCCTCTATTTTGATTATCTTGTCGCCTGAGTTTATGAGGTTGTTGATAGTGTTGATGATGGGCAATCCCGCACCCACATTGGTCTCAAACAGGAATTTGACGTCTTTCTTGCGGGCAATCTGCTTTAGCCGCGCGTAGTTGGCGTATTCGGATGATGCCGCCACCTTGTTTGCTGCCACGACATTGACATTGTGTGAAAGCAGGTCGGCATACAGGGAGGCGATGGCCGCGCTTGCCGTGCAGTCGACAAAGACGGAGTTGAAGATATTCATCTTCAGCACCTCGTTGCGTATATTTTCGGGTGTTGCCTCTGTGTCCGATGCCGCCAGCCTATCGTGGTAATTGTCGATATCTATGCCGTCACGGTCAAATACACATTTGTGTGAGTTGGCTATTCCTACGACACGCAGTGACAAGGCCTTGTCCTGGAGCAGATTTTCCTGTTGCTTGGAAATCTGTTCCAAGAGGTTGCGGCCCACATTGCCTACACCAACAATAAACAAGTTCAGGATCTGAGTGTCAGAGAGGAAAAAAGAGTCGTGTATTACGTTGAGCGCCTTGCGTAGATTCTTGTAGTCGATGACAAACGATATGTTTGTCTCCGACGCGCCCTGGGCACAGGCTATCACGTTTATGCCGTTTCGGCCCAGTGTGTTGAACAGCTTGCCGGCGATACCCGTGGTGTGCTTCATGTTCTCACCTACAATCGCCACAGTGGCAAGGTTAGGCTCTGCCTTGATGTCGCTTATCTCGCCGATACCGAGTTCAGCGGCAAACTCGTCGTTAAGAACGCGTACGGCAAGGTCGGCATCGCAATTCTTTACGGCAAATGAGGTGTTGTTCTCACTTGCGGCTTGCGACACGAGGAAAACGCTTACGCCATTGCGCGCCAATGCGTTGAATATACGTGAGTTTATACCGATGACGCCCACCATGCCGAGGCCAGTCACGGTTATAAGACAGGTGTCGTTGATGGACGAAATGCCTTTGATCAGCGATTTTCCGTCGGCCGACGGCTTGGTGTCGGATATGCGTGTCCCCGGTGCTTCGGGGTTGAATGTGTTCTTGATAAGGATAGGTATATTCTTGTGGAACACGGGATAGATTGTCGGAGGATAGATGACCTTGGCCCCGAAATTGCAAAGCTCCATCGCCTCGATAAACGACAGGTGGTCGATAACGTAGGTGTTGTTTATCACACGGGGATCTGCGGTCATGAATCCGTCCACATCGGTCCATATCTCAAGGACATCGGCGTCAAGCGACGCCGCGAGTATAGCCGCGGTATAGTCGCTGCCGCCACGTCCGAGGTTGGTGATGTCGCCCTTGGCGTCGGTGGATATGAAGCCGGGCACGATGGCGACTTTATAGTCGCTGTTGTCGAAAGTGGCGTGCACCAGATTCTGTGTCGTCTCGTTGTCAAGAACATGTTTGCCAAACTGTTGCTCGGTCTTTATGAAATTGCGTGAGTCAAAATGCTGCGCGTCCTCTATGATACGGCTTATTATCACCGACGACAGGCGCTCGCCGTAGCTCACGATGATGTCAAGTGTACGGCCCGAAAGGTCATGTATGAGGTTGACGCCACGATAGATGTTCCCAAGCTCCTCGAGGAGGGGACCGACAATCGATTTCACGTCGAGACGCCGGGACTCGGGCACGATTCCGTCGATGACATTGTTGTGACGCTCTACTATTTTTGCATACGACTCAAGATAGGAGATGTCTCCTTTCGCAGCGAGATGGGCGGTATTGATAAGCTGGTCGGTAATCCCTCCGAGCGCCGATACTACAACTATCACCGGCTCAGAGCATTGTTCGACTATCATCTTGACATTGCGGAGACTTTCGACAGTCCCCACTGATGTTCCGCCAAACTTCAGTACTTTCATTTGTTGTGGTTAATATTGAATTACATATGTGCGGCGTAAAAACAACTCACGCCTTTTTATCACCACAAAGATAGCACAATTGGATGGATTGCAGAAAATAATCGCCCTAAAACTCATAGATGAATGTGTTTCTTGATTCAGATGCTTCCTTTGGGATGTCTCTATTCCGATGTGATTGTAGTTTGTGATGATGCGACATTGCGGCGGCCAAAAATTATGCGTAATCTGGAGTTCATGTCAAACCAATTTCTCCGATTAAGTATGTACCAAAAATGACCCCAAGAACCCCAAAAACCGCCTGAAAAGAGCCTAAAAATGTTCTGCCGAGACCCCCGAAAACCTCTTGAAAACGGCCATGCGCGTGACGTGTAACTTATTGATTGTCAGTGGTATAAAATAATAAAAGCCGCCTATCCCGGACGGCTTTTATGGTATCCCCGTGGGGAGTCGAACCCCAATCGTTGGAACCGGAATCCAATATTCTATCCATTGAACTACGGAGACATGTTTTTGTGAAAACTGAGTGCAAATTTAGGCATATTTTTGTAGTTTTGCAATAGGAATATTTTTTATTTGGAAATTATGGATGTTAAAATTGACGAGTCGTGGAAGAAGGCCCTTGCGTCGGAATGGGACAAACCTTATTTCAAGGAGCTTACCGACTTTGTGCGTGAGCGGTATCGCTCGGCGAGGATTTTTCCTCCCGCGTCAAGGATTTTTGCGGCATATGATGCGTGCCCGTTTGACGACGTTAAGGTGGTGATACTCGGTCAGGACCCCTACCATGATGACGGACAGGCCAACGGACTGTGTTTTTCGGTCGCGCCTGACGTCAAGATGCCCCCGTCATTGATGAATATATTTAAGGAGATACACGATGACATAGGCACGCCGCTGCCCGTTGATGGTGACCTTTCGCGCTGGGCGCGGCAGGGTGTGTTTCTGCTCAATGCCACTTTGACTGTGGAGGCCCATCGCGCCGGATCACATCAGGGGAAAGGGTGGGAGACGTTCACCGACGAAACCATACGGCAGTTGTCGCAGCAGCGGGAGGGACTGGTGTTTATGCTGTGGGGCTCATATGCGGGCAATAAGGCCGCTTTGATTGACCCTGCGAAGCATCTCGTGCTGCGCTCGCCGCACCCGTCCCCGTTGTCGGCCCATCGTGGATTTTTTGGCAACCATCATTTTTCACAGGCCAATGATTATCTCATAAAGCAAGGGAAACAACCGATAAAATGGTAACGGATATGAAATATACGCTTAATTCGCGCCTGGAGCGTGCGATGCGGCTCAGGGAAGAGGGATATAACTGCTCCCAGTGTGTGGCTATGGTATTTGACGACATTCATGGCGTCAATCACGATGCGATTACATCGCTGACCGCCGCTTTGGGGGGTGGACTCGGCGGATTGCAGCTCACCTGTGGCGCGGTGGCGGCTATGGGCATGTTGAGGGGTGCGACCCTATATGGCTCTCCAGCCGACAAGGCTAAGACATATTCCGGCGTTAGGCCGCTATGTGAGGAGTTTGAGCGTAGGAACGGTTCGCTGATATGCCGTGATCTGAAGGTCAAGCACAAGCGTCCCTGCAATGAGCTGATAGCTGATGCCATAACGTTGCTTCACGAGGAATTGGAACAGTCTGCCGGATGAACGTAAGAGGATTAATATTGGCCTCAGCCGTCCTGTGTGCTGCGCCGTATGGCGTGTGTGCCGACACGATGAACGGGACTTTTGACCCACGGTTCCGCACATTGCAGGTGCTGGTGAACGGAAATGAGCAGACCATCCCCGTCATAGCGCTCAATGGTGACGACAGGGTGACAATCATATTTGACGAACTTGCCGAAGACCGCCATTACTACGAGTATTCCCTCGTGCACTGCAATGCCGACTGGCAGCCGTCGGGGCTTGTAGACTCGGAGTTTCTCGACGGCTTTAATGTCGGTCGTGTCGAGGATTATGATTTTTCCGATGCCACGACCGTGCACTACGTGCATTACCGTATAACGTTGCCCAACGAGGATATGCGCATCACGGCGTCGGGAAATTACCTGCTGAGGGTCTATCCCGAGAATGACCCGGAGAATGTGCTCCTACAGGCACGGTTCTCGGTGACTGAATACTCTATGAAAGTATCGGCGGGCGTCACGTCACGCACCGACATCGACTATAACGACCGTCATCAGCAGCTGTCGGTCATCGTCGATACCGACAAATTCAACCCAAACAATATCTACAGCGACATGACGGTGGTGGTGACGCAAAACGGCCGCGAGGATAACGCCGTGACTTTGCGGCAGCCGATGCGGGTGTCGGGAAGCGTGGCCTACTACGAGCATATGCGTCCCTTGATATTTGACGCCGGCAACGAGTATCGGCGCATGGAGACTGTGTCGATGACCTACCCGGGCATGAGGGTAGAGGAGATAGTGTATGCCGCGCCGTATTATCATCAGAGGATACAGGCCGACCGCCCGCGTGCAATGGGAAACTACAGCTTTGACAGCACACAGCACGGGCGGTTCAAGGTCCGCGAGTACAACTCCACCAATTCCGACATCGGCGCCGACTACGCCATGACCCACTTCACGCTTGACATGCCGCAGTTGGAGAAATATGATATATTCCTTGACGGTGATTTCACATACCGTCGTTTTGCGCCCGAATCGCGGATGTACTACAACACCTCGACAGGCAGGTATGAGACCTCGTTGCTGCTCAAGCAGGGTGCCTACAATTACCAATATCTCGCCGTGCCCCACGGATTGTCCCGTGGCGAGACAGCGGTTGTCGAGGGCGACTTTTATCCTACCGTCAACGAGTATGTCGTAAAGGTATACTGCCGTCGGCCCGGGGAGCGTTACGACCGTCTTACAGCCGTCTCGGCAGTGTATTCAGGGCAATAAAATTGTATTGTAATGGAATCGGAAAATGAAGAAATTATGTTCGAGATAGGAGGAAATACATTGGTGTCGCTCGACCTTGCGGAGCGTTTTTTTTGTTGTGACCTCGACAGTTGCCTTGGCGAATGCTGCATAGAGGGGGATGCCGGAGCGCCCATCACCCGCGAGGAGTATGAGAAGATAAAGGAAGTGCTTCCGGTCATATGGGACGACATGCTGCCGCAGGCCCGTAAGGAGGTCGAAGAGCACGGCGTGGGCTATATAGACGAGGAGGGAGATCTCGTGACGACGATTGTTGACGGACGCAACTGCGCGTTCACCTGCTATGGGGCTGGAGGAATGTGCCAATGTGCCATAGAAAAGGCTTATAGAGCCGGAAAAACCGACTTCTATAAGCCTATTTCATGCCATCTCTATCCGTTGCGTCTCACCGAGTATCCCACGTTTACGGCCGTCAACTACCACCGTTGGAAAATATGTCGCTGTGCCGAGACATTCGGGCGCAAGAACGGCATACGCCTATATCAGTTTCTTGAGGGACCGTTGACGCGCCGATTTGGCAAGGAGTGGTACGATGAGCTGAAGCTGTGCTGTGAGACTTATCTCGCCGAGAAAGGTGAGGGGTAGCCGTATTCCTCTCAGATATTGTCGATTATTATCATATAGCCGGCATCAAAAGTCGCACCGGCATCGAGCAGGTTAATGTACTCGCGTTGTTGAAGTTCGCCGTCAAAGTCCACGCGGTCGCATCGTCCCCACCATGGTTCGATGCAGACAAACGGAGCACGCGGGTTGGCCTTTGACCATAGTCCCACTGCCGGGGAGCGGAACAGCAGGGTAAGGTAGGGGGTGCGTTGCCTGGTGAGCATCGACACGCGGTGTATCTGATTGTCTCCTATTATGATTGCGTCGCGGTCAAATGTCGCCGGGCCGAGAGGCAACATGTTCTCACTGTCGAGCGCGAGGGGATACTGCGTATGTCCGAGACAACCGTCCCGCTCGATAAGTTCAAAGTGGATGTCATTGCGTTTGTCAAACATCATGTACCCATGCACTTCGTCCGAGGGGCTGTAGTCGGGGTAGTTGAACGCCGGATGCGCCCCTACCTGAAAAGGCATTATCGTGCCGGAGCGATTGATGACGCGCCAGCTCACTGTGAGGCGTGTCTCGTCGAGCGTATAGCCTATCTCCAGCCGCCAGTCAAACGGGTAGACGGCACGTGTCTTTTCGTCGGCCTCGACGTAGAACCATGCCGAGGCGGGTGCATCCTCATCGGCATCATCAGTCTTCATCGGTTTGAACTCCATATCGCGGGCAAATCCGTGCTGCGACATCGGATAATTGTTTCCACTGTGACGGTATTGTCCACCGGCGACCGCGCCGACAAATGGGAACAGCACAGGCGAGCGACGTCCCCAGTATGTCGCGTCGCCCTGCCATAGGTACTGGTGGCCCGTGCGGTTGTTGAGTATGCTCTGAAGCTCCGCTCCTTTTGAGTCAATAGTGACGGTAAGGAGGTCGTTTGATAGTGTATATTGCATGACGGAATTGTTTTATGTGATGCAAAGTTAGCTAAAAATTGCCTATACCTCCATTTTCCCTACTTTCTTTTATCGGGTATATGCTCCATCCAACTTAGTTTGATTATACCTTTGATTATGTATTGTGTGAACTTGGACGAATGAGTCTTGAAACAGCTTCTATTTCCAACCTTATTCGTCTATAATTATTCTTAGATGACGTGAAACTGTGCCTATTTTGACTCGACCGCTATGAGAATCCAAAACAATAGCCCCCAAAAGTTCTGATAAAACTTTGGGGGCTGTTGTTCTAAGCTATTGGCGTATGGCTATTTTTCGCGGGCGAGGATGAGGGCCGAGCGGGGTTGGACGGCCATCTTGCCGCCCTTGGCGGTGCCGAGACCCTCGGCGTCGAGCATCCCGTCGCTGGCGATGACAATCCAGTCGCCCTTGGGTATCTTGACGGTCTTCACGTCGTTGGAGCCGTTGAACACGAGCTTTATTTCTTTCCACGAGTCACCGTTGGCGTTGTCCTTGAGCGAGTAGGAGATAAGCCCCGGTTCTTTAACGTTGTCAAACACGAGGTGCTTGGCGACATCGGCGGCGGTGGTCATTCGGAATGCGGGATGGGCCTTGCGCAGCTTTATGAGCTGCTGATAGTACTTGAACTGGTCGGCATACTTCTGCTTGTTGGCCCAGTCGATGGCGTTGATGGAGTCGGGCGACTTGTAGGAATTGTGGACGCCCTTCTTGTCGCGGAATATCTCCTCCCCGGCAAACATGAACGGAGTGCCCTGGGAGGTGAACACAATAGTCTGCGCGAGTTTGGCGGCGCGGAGCATGTCGGCCTCGCTCTCTCCTTGGAGCGATTTGTGGAGCTTGTCGGTAAGCGTCAGGTCATCGTGGCACGATACGTAATTTATAATCTGGGTCGGAGCCGATGCGTAGGGGAACTTTGAATTGTTTCCTTTGGCGAAGTCAACCTGCGGATGGTCGGTAGCCGCTACGATGCCAATCTTTACAGTCTCTTCCAACCCCGGCTTGCCGGTGGCGAATCCACGGTCGAGGGCGTTTGAATAATGTCCTTTGACTGCATCCCGGATATCGTCGCTGAATACGGCGACATCGGGCATCTTGGAGACATTCTCCTTGAGGGCACGACGCTCTACAGGCAGCGGAGAGTCTCCGGCGGTCCATCCCTCGCCGTAGACGAATATCGAGGGGTTGATTTCCTTCAACGCCTTTGTTACCTCGTTCATGGTCTCGGTGTCGTGTATCGCCATAAGATCAAAGCGGAATCCGTCAATATGGTATTCCTTGGCCCAGTATTTTACTGAGTTGACGATGAAATTGCGCATCTGCTGCCGCTCTGAGGCTGTCTCGTTACCGCATCCCGACGCATCGGAGTAGCTGCCGTCGGGACGGTGGCGATAGTAGTAACCAGGGGCGGTAAGGGAGAAGTTGGAGTCGTCGTTGAGCGACGTGTGGTTGTACACCACGTCCATCACCACTCCAATGCTTGCATCATGCAGGGCCTTGACCATCTCCTTCATCTCTTTCACGCGGGCCGTCGGGTCGGCCGGGTTGGTGGAATAGGAACCTTCGGGAGCGTTGTAGTTGAACGGGTCATAACCCCAGTTGTACTGATTGGAGGGTAACTGCGTCTCGTCTACACTGTTGTAGTCGTAGGACGGGAGGATATGCACGTGGGTGACGCCAAGTTCCTTCAGGTGGTCGATGCCGGTCTTGTCGCCGAGCAGCGAGCGTGTGCCCTCCTCGGTGAGGGCAAGAAACTTGCCCTTGTTGACGATACCCGACGAGGGATGCATCGAGAAGTCGCGATGGTGCATCTCATAGAGCACCGCGTCATTGATGCTCTTGAGCGCGGGGCCGCGATCCTGGTCCCATCCGGCAGGATTGGTGGCGGCAAAGTTTATTATTGCGGCACGCTCACCGTTGGTCCCGACAGCCTTTGCCCATACTCCCGGAGTCTCTTTGAGCCACTTTCCATTGTGCTTTACCCGGAAAGTGTAGAATTTGCCAATCAGGTTTTTGGCTATATGTCCGCTCCAAGTCCCGTTGTCGTTTTTTGTAAGGCCGATGGTGTCGATAGGCGATGAATTGCGGTCGGTAGGGTAGATGAGCACCTTGACGGCCTCAGCTTGGGGAGACCACAACCTGAATCGCGCTCCGGCATTATCGGCCACAAGTTCAAGGTCTTCCCCGGCATAGGAGGGGAGGATGGCAAATACAGTTTCCATATCAGCGGCATAGGCATTTATTGCCGGAATGGCAATTGCTGACATTCCGGCGACGAAAACGCCCCGGCAAAGTCGGGAAAATGAAACATTCATGTTGAAAATGGGTATTAGTTGTTATATCAGTTGTTTGTGTCATCTCACCACAATCTGTTTGGCCCATTGCTCGCACTTGACGATGTAGCATCCCTTGTAAAGCTCTATGGTCATAGGGGTGCTGTCGACGGAGACCGTCTTTATCATCTGGCCCGTGATGGAGTAGATGTGGAAAAGGGCAGGGGTGTCGCCGGGGGCGCACAATTCTATCCCCATTGCCGTGACTTTCATGGTGGGGACGTTGTAAGCGGTAGCAACAGCCTCCATCTCCGGCGAATGGGCATAAGCCATAAATGCCGGAGACACCGATGCCAAAATTGTGGCGATAATGATGCTGTAAATCTTCTTCATCTCAAAATCCCGTTTTATCGATACAAAAATAATGATTTGATATGGTAAAAGCAAATGTCGGAGATGCTATTTGCATACTATTAATACATCTCCAACGTCGTTTTGTTAAAATTAACAATTTCTTTTATCATAAAAATATTTTATGAAATTCTTATGCGGGACAAGTGGGCATGAAAATGCGTCAAGCCGCGTCAGCAGTGACATTCAGCCACTTTCGTTATGCCAAAGTGCCGTAGGCGCGGCTTTTTGTGCAACAATTAGGTCACGATTAATCCCAAAAAATTGAAAATAATTATTATCTTTGCGCCCAAATAAAAATCTACAATATCTAAAACGAGTATGCGTATGCCCGAAACGGCTATAGATTTGCTATTTGAAACAAGTTGGGAGGTTTGTAACAAGATTGGAGGAATTTACACGGTTCTTTCCACTAAGGCTAAGACCCTACAGCAATTATATAAGGACAAGACTATATTCATAGGCCCGGATGTATGGACGCGTGAGAATCCATCCCCGTATTTTGTTGAATCACGGTCTTTGCTTAAAGAATGGAAGGCCCAGGCACAATTGCCCGCAGGGGTGTCGGTGCGTGTCGGCCGTTGGGATATCCCCGGTAAGCCGATTGTCGTGCTCGTGAAGTTTGACGGCATGTACGCAGTCAAGGACGAGTTCTATGGCAGGATGTGGGAGCTGTTCAAGGTTGATTCCCTCCATGCTTATGGCGATTACGACGAGGCTTGTGCTTTTTCCCATGCCGCAGGTATTGTGATAAAGAGCATTTGCGAGTACGCAGGAGTCAAGGACAAGAAGATAATCGCCCACTTCGACGAGTGGACTACCGGCATGGGGTTGCTTTATGTCAAGGCCGAACTACCGAGCGTCGGAACCATATTCACCACTCATGCCACGAGCATAGGCCGCAGCATCTGTGGCAACGGCAAGCCTCTCTATGATTACCTCAAGGGATATAACGGCGACCAGATGGCTGCTGAACTCAATATGCAGTCCAAGCACTCGCTTGAGAAGGCTGCGGCTCATGCGGCAGACTGTTTCACGACAGTAAGCGATGTCACCGCCGTAGAGTGTGAGCAGCTCCTTGAGAGACGTCCCGATGTCGTGACGCCAAATGGGTTTGAGGCCAATTTTGTGCCGTCAAAGGCCAAGTTTGAGTCAGCCCGTGCAGCCGCACGTGAGACGCTTCTTAACGTCGCATCGTCGGTCATCGGTCATAAGCTCGGCAATGACACGTTCATCATCGCCACATCAGGACGCTGTGAATATCGCAACAAGGGCATCGATCTGTATCTCGACGCGGTAAAGACTTTGGCCGACATGAACCCCAAGCGCACTATATTGGCTTATGTCATGGTGCCCGCATGGGTAAAGGCTCCGCGTGAGGATGTGGCCCACTCATTGGGCGCGAAACGCAAGACAGCATTGCCTGACCCGGTGGTAACCCACACGATAAACAACCCGGGCGAGGATCCGATATACCTGCGCATACATGGCATAGGATTTGACAACTCCAAGGCCTCAAAGGTTAAGGTGGTCTATGTGCCGTGCTATCTAAACGGGACTGACGGCATATTCAACACGTCATATTATGACTTGCTGATAGGCATGGATGCCACTGTGTTCCCGAGCTACTATGAACCGTGGGGATATACCCCGTTGGAGAGCATTGCTTTCAGCGTGCCTACGGTTACGACCTCACTCTCAGGTTTCGGACAATGGATATTGTCGTCATTCAAGAATGATTTTGCAGACTGTGGCGTCAATGTGATAGCCCGAGGCGATTTCAATTACGACCAGGTCAAGGAGGAAATCGCCGGCGCGCTGTATTACCTCGCCAAGGCAGATGACGCCAAGATTTCCGAGATAAGGGCCGCAGCCTCGGAGACCGCCGGGAAGGCTGCGTGGAGCTACTTTATAACATATTATGTCGAGGCTTTCGACATAGCTCTTGCACGCGCCGCCCAAAGGTGACGGAATCTATGAACCCATACATTATATAATAACGAAATTAAATCACTTATTTAATTAAATAACTGTTTATGAAACTTCAAGTAAGCAACACTAATGCACCCGCATGGCGTGACATTACAGTGAAATCTGACTTGCCTTCCAAGCTCAAACCGCTCGAGGAGCTCGCCAAGAATCTATGGTGGGTATGGAACAGCAACGCCAAGTCGCTTTTCCATGACCTTAACCCTGACTTGTGGCGTGCGGTGGGTGAAAATCCCGTGATGCTGCTTCAGCGTCTTTCCTCAGCCCGTCTTGAGGAGGTCGTAAAGGACAAGGATATGATGGCCCGCATCCAGGGTGTTTATGCCGACTTCAAGGAGTACATGAAGAAACCGATGCGCAAGGATATCCCCTCAGTATCATATTTCTCGATGGAATATGGCCTTTGCAACGCATTGAAAATATATTCAGGCGGTCTCGGCGTGTTGGCCGGCGACTATATCAAGGAGGCAAGCGATAGCTGCGTCGATATGACAGCAGTCGGCTTCCTCTACCGTTATGGCTATTTCACCCAGACGCTGTCGCTCGACGGTCAGCAGATTGCCAACTACGAGCCTCAGAACTTCAACGAGCTGCCCATTGAGCAGATGATGGAGGCCGATGGCCGTCCCATGATTCTTGAGGTGCCTTATCCCGGCCGTGTCGTCTACTCGCACATATGGCGTGTGAATGTCGGCCGCATGAAGCTCTATCTGCTTGACACCGACTTTGACATGAACAGCGAGTTTGACCGCCCCATCACCCACCAGCTCTATGGCGGCGATTGGGAAAACCGCATTAAGCAGGAGTATCTCCTCGGTATCGGCGGTATTCTCATGCTCAAGAAACTCGGCATCAAGACCGACCTCTACCACTGCAACGAGGGTCATGCCGCGCTCCTCAACCTCCAGCGTCTTGTTGACTATGTGCAGGAGCAGCACCTGAGCTTCAACGTCGCACTTGAGATGGTCCGTGCATCGGGCCTCTACACCGTCCACACTCCCGTGCCTGCCGGTCACGATTATTTCGACGAGGGCCTTTTCGGCAAGTACATGGGCGAATACCCTGCAAAGCTCGGCATAAGCTGGCAGGACCTCATGAACATGGGCCGCGAGAATCCCGACACCAACGAGCGTTTCTCAATGAGCGTGTTCGCGCTCAACACATGTCAGGAGGCCAATGGTGTGAGCTGGCTGCATGGTGAGGTTTCCAAGAAGATGTTTGCTGGTATCTGGAAGGGTTACAGCTGGGAGGAGTCACACGTAGGTTACGTGACCAACGGTGTGCACATGCCCACATGGGCCGCTTCGGAATGGAAGTCTCTCTACGAGAGCACTTTCGGACCTGAGTTCTACGGCGACCAGAGCAATGTGGAACTGTGGGACAATATCTACAGCGTACCCGATGAGAAGATTTGGGATCTCCGCATGACGATGAAGAACAAGTTTATCAACTTCGTCAAGAAGGACTTCCGCGAGAAGTGGCTCAAGAATCAGGGCGATCCCTCACGCATCGTGTCGGTGCTTGAGAAAATCAACCCCAACGCACTCATCATAGGTTTTGCCCGTCGTTTTGCCACCTACAAGCGTGCTCACCTTCTCTTCACCGACCTTGACCGTCTCGCTGCCATCGTCAATAATGAGAAATTCCCCGTGCAGTTTGTATTCTCCGGCAAGGCTCACCCCGCTGACGGCGCAGGTCAGGGACTCATCAAGCGCATAATGGAGATTTCCCGTATGCCCCAGTTCCTCGGCAAGATTATCTTCCTTGAGAACTACGACATGATTGTAGCCAAGCGTCTCGTCTCGGGTGTAGATATCTGGCTGAACACACCGACCCGTCCTCTTGAGGCATCGGGTACATCGGGCGAGAAGGCCGAGATGAACGGTGTGCTCAACTTCTCCGTCCTCGACGGATGGTGGTATGAGGGCTATCGCTTCTGCGAGAAAGCCGGATGGGCACTCACCGACAAGCGTACATTCACCGACCAGGCACAGCAGGACAAGCTCGACGCAGCAACCATCTACTCGATGCTCGAAAATGAGATTGTACCCCTCTACTTTGCCAAAAACTCCAAGGGCTACTCCCCCGAGTGGATACAGTATATCAAGAACTCCATCGCCAAGATTGCTCCGCGCTTTACGATGAAGCGTATGATTGACGACTATATCGACCGTTTCTACGACCCCGAGGGCAAGCGCACCAAGGCTTTGAAGGCCAAGGACTACGCAAAGGCAAAGGAGATTGTCGCATGGAAGGAGAAAGTCGCTGCCGCATGGAATGGTATCGGAGTGGTAAGCATGACCTCCAGCGAGAATACCTCCAATGCAGGTGACAATTTCGAGGCAACTGTGGTGCTCAATACCAATGGCCTTGGCAAGGATCTCGGAGTAGAGTGTGTTGTCTACAAGGTTGTTGACGGTGAGGAGCGTTTCTTTGGCACGATACCTTTCAAGGCCGTGTCTGAAGAGGGCAATAACGTCACCTATAAGCTCACCAACAAGATGAAGGATGCCGGCATGTTCCGTTACGCATTCCGCGTATATCCCAAGAACGCAGACCTTCCCCATCGCATGGACTTCGCATACGTACGTTGGATTTAATCCTACGACAGCGATAATATAGAAAAGGCCGCGCTCCAACATAGGAGCGCGGCCTTTTTTGTCTGTCATATCGGGAGAGGTGTCAGAATGTTATCGTGCAGGCGATTCCTTTTGAGTGGGAGTCTACCTGCGGAAACAGGTATATGTTTTTGTTGTAGCACTTGCGGAAAAGAGATTTTGACACAAACGGGTAGAGCCAGTAGGCAGCCTGAGCGCACAATATGCCGTATCCCGCGCCTCCGATTACGTCGGTGAGCCAATGGCGGTTGTTGTAGAGCCTCATGAACCCCGTCAGGGCGGCTACCGCATAACCGCCTACACCTATCCATGGGGAGATGTGGGCGTACTCCCGGCGGAGAAATTCCGCGCCCATGAACGCTATCGCCGTATGGCCCGAGGGAAAAGACTTGTAGTCACCGCCGTCGGGGCGACATGCGTTGACGGCAAGTTTCGTTCCCTCGACCGTGACGCCCATCAATACAAATGCAGTGCCGAGTATGATTGTCTGGTCGGCGATGGTGTTTTTCCCCTTTACGCCACATAGGTCGAGCACATATACGGTCGCGGTGGGGAGTATTAACGACACATCGTCAATGCGCAGCCGGTCGTGATTGCTTTTTGTGAGACCCTCCCTCACCTCCTCGTTGACGGATTTGAGCCATCCATTGGAGACCCCTATTGCCCCGATTCCGATAAATGCCGCCGGGACGATGAGCTGGGTCGGCTTGAAACGGTAAGGATTTTCCATTGACACGACCGATCGCACGCTGTCGGATGGGGTGTCGGCTGTGTGGGCCTGAGATGAAAGAAACAGGCCTGACGCGACGGATATTGCTATGATTCGCCGGCTTATTTTGTTGATGGGGATATTCATAACAGTATGGCAATTTTTGGTATGAAAATGATAAGCCCCGCTATTGCAGAACCTATGGCGGTGAACAGCACGGCTCCGGCTGCGACATCCTTTGCAAGTCCGATAGCCTCGTCTTGGTGGTCGGTTATGCGGTCGGCGAGGATTTCCAGGGCGGTGTTGAATGATTCGGCGGCGAGCACGGTCGCCATGCACATGATGACTATAATCCATTCCATCGTAGAGATGGCAAATATAATCCCTGCCACGATTACTGCGGTAGCTGCGGCGCAATGAATCCACGCATTGTGTTGGGTCGATATGACATGGCATATGCCGTTATAGGCATATCGGAATCCGAGTGCGCGTTTTTTCCAACTGAATTTTTCCATTTTGAATTTTTGATATATGGCAAAATTAGTGAAAAAGCCGCAGACACCCTCCTCTGAAAGCCATATTTGCGAGGATGTTGCAAAGATGACACAGACAGCCGAAGAATGACGTCCCTAAAATTGGGACAATGGGTTAAGTTTTTGTCTCGGGATATACATAACGGCGTCGCGGTCAATTTCCATGACCGCGACGCCGTTATGTATAAGGTCGGAAGGTTATTCAAAAATGTGACGCAGCTTGCTGAAGATGCGCTTTTTCACTCCTTCGGAGGGGGTTACGTCGGGCTGTCCTTGCAGACTCTCCATAGCCTTGCGCTCGGTGTCGTTGAGTGTCTCGGGGATGTAGACCATGACATTGACAAGCTCGTCGCCCGTGCCATATCCCTCGGTGGAGGGGAGACCCTTGCCTCTCATGCGGAGCACCTTGCCGGGCTGCGTGCCGGGGGCTATCTTCAGACGTGCCTTTCCTGTAATGGTCGGAACCTCTACAGAGCCGCCGAGAGCTGCTGTGGGGATGTCGAGCATAAGATTATATATTATGTCATTCCCATCACGTATCAGCTCGGGATGGGGTTCTTCTTCAATGACGACAAGCAGGTCACCGTTGATGCCGCCATGGCGAGCCGCGTTTCCTTTGCCCTTGATGGTGAGCACCATGCCGTCGGAGACTCCGGCGGGAATGTTGAACGACACATACTCCTCCTTGCGCTCGACGCCCTGACCGTGACAGTAGGAGCATTGCTCGGTAATGATTTTGCCTTCTCCGTTACATTCGGGACAGGTCGAGGTACTCTGCATCGGGCCGAGGATGGTCTGCTGGGTTGTGACTACCGTGCCACTGCCGTGGCACATGTTGCAGGTGGTGAACGCCACGCCATCGCGTGCACCTGTGCCCTTACAGTGCTCACAGGCTACAAGTCGCGGGATTTTCAGGGTTTTGGTGACCCCCTCGGCAATATCCTTGAGCGAAAGCTTCACCTTTATACGTAGGTCGCCACCTTTGGGGGTGCGTTTGCGTGCGCGTGCTCCTGTAGCGCTGGAGAAACCGCCAAAGCCGCCAAACCCTGCGCCACCGCCAAATATATCGCCAAAATGGGAGAAGATATCCTCCATTGACATGCCGCCGCCAGAGAAACCGCCGCCGGCACCGCCGCCAAATCCGGCCGGACCCATGTTGTGTCCCCATTGGTCGTACTTGGCACGCTTATCGGGATCGCTGAGCACGTCGTATGCCTCGGCTGCCTCCTTGAATTTTTCTTCGGCCTCCTTGTCACCCGGATTACGGTCGGGATGATATTGAAGCGCTTTCTTTCGATAGGCTTTTTTAAGCTCATCGGCAGAAGCGTTCTTGTCGACGCCGAGCACTTCGTAGTAATCTCTTTTTTCCATCTGAAAAATAGTTTTTATTTATAAAGAAGACCGATTATTGTCCTACAACGACCTTGGCATGGCGCAATACCTTGTCATTAATGGTATATCCTTTGGATACCGTGTCGACAACCTTGCCTTTGTCGGCCTCATTCTCAACAGGTATCGTGGTGATGGCCTCGTGATACTCGGTGTCGAAGTCAGTTCCCTTGGTGGGTATTTCCTTTACGCCGTTTTGTTCGAGGTATTTGATGAATTTATTGTAAATCAAGTCTATACCCTCCTTTATCGCGGCCGGGTCGTCACTGCTTTTCATGGCCTCTATGGCGCGTTCCATGTCATCGACCACCGGCAGAATGCCGCGCATGGCGTTTGCGGCGGCGTTACGTATGAGTTCTGACTTTTCTTTTAAGGTGCGCTTCTTGTAGTTGTCAAATTCGGCCATGAGGAACATGTATTCGCGTTTCTCCTTGTCGAGAGCCGCTTTTGTGTCATCAAGCTCCTTTTGCAGGGCATCGGCGACATCCTCTTCGGCCTGCATGTCGTCTTTGAGGGCCTCGGCATCATCGCCTTCAGCCGGGTTGACATCTACTATCTCTTCATCTTCAGGATTGGTTTCCTCTATGAAATCGTCCTGTCGTTTTGATTTGTGGCTCATATGTATATATGTTTTTTGTTGTTGTCTACCGTTCTTGTATGCAAAAATGCTGCCAAACTATCGTGAATGGCGGCTTTTTATGATAGATAACAAATCTTTATCATATAACGTTCAAAATTCAGAGCCGTCCCGAGAATATGTCACAGTCGGGAAATTCGCGTTTCAGCGTCTCTGACAAATTGTCATTATCGAATATCCCGTAGACGGCCGAACCTGAGCCTGACATTGAGGCATATGTGGCTCCGAGCGCGGTGAGCCTCTCCTTTATGCCTTTTATAGTCGGATAGCCCTCAAAGACACTCGTCTCAAAGTCATTTGCCAGATGTCCCTGCCAGCGGGATATTTCCTGAGCGAGTATGCCGGCGATATCCTCCTCCGGGAGGGCAGGGGAGACGCCGGCATACGCCCTCGCGGTGGGGATGCTGTCGGCAGGCTTCACTATGGCTATATAGTGTCCCGAAAGCTTTATGGCTATGTCGGCAAAATCTGTCCCGATGCCCGTGGCGCGCATCGGTCGGTTGTAGATAAAGAACGGGCAGTCGGCACCGATGGACGCAGCTATTGCCGCCATATCGTCATCGGTCATGCCGAGGGCAAACAGTTCGTTAAGACCCCGGATGGTGAAGGAAGCATCCGACGAGCCTCCTCCGAGACCGGCACCGTCGGGGATTACCTTGTGCAGGTATATGTCGACCGGGGGAATGGGCATTCTGTCAGCGACAGCCCTATATGCCTTCATGACGAGGTTTTTCTCGGGGGGACAAGCCACTCCGCGCCCCGTGACGGTGAGCGTTGTCTCAACCCCTTTGGAGGGTACAATCTCAAGTATGTCACACCATGGCACGGGGTACATCACCGTGTCGATGTCGTGGTATCCGTCGGGGCGTTTCCTCAATATGTTAAGCCCGAGGTTTATCTTTGCATTGGGAAATAGTATCATATGGCAGATGAAAATTTAATAGTTTATTTACCGAGTTGCGACAGTCCCCAACGTATCAGGTCACCCAAAATCGGCATCAGGGAATCGCCTTTTCCGGTTATGGAGTATTCTACTTTCGGGGGAATTGACGGGTAGAGCTTGCGGCTCACCAATCCGTCGGATTCCAATGTCTTTAATGTCGAGCTAAGCACCTTCGGCGATATGTCGGGGAGCGCATGGAGTATTTCGTTGAACCGCAGGCAGCGCGTCTCACCAAGCAAGGCCAGTATGAGCAACCCCCACTTGGTGCTGAAATGCGATATTACATTTCTGACGGGACAATTCCCGATGTCGGAATATTTTTTCAGTATCTCCTGCATTTTTTTTCTCGTTGATTTTCAATATCAGTAACCCGAAAGTAACTTGATTGCTCTCGCGTAACCTCTTGCGTGGCAATTGTTTGTATATTACCTTTGCACTATCCCAAAGATATTGGGTTACGAATGCAAAGTTAATATATAAATCTAAAAGCAGCAAATCATGAGTGAATTTAAGAAACTAAACGAGGGCGCTAAATACTCTCACGGCTCTGTGGGCAATCTCTCCGCATTTGAGGGCAAGGCTTTCATCAAGGACGAGCTGAATGAGACATCGTGTGAAATCTCATTCGGCTCTCTCGCGCCGGGTCAGGCCGTGCCGTTCTTCCATAGCCATAAGGCCAATGAGGAGAACTACATAATATTGTCGGGTAGCGGAGCATTTCAGGTTGACAATGATGTTTTTCCTATAGGGGAAGGGAGCGTGATATGTGTAGCCACAGGCTGTGACCGCAACATAAAGAACACGGCAGAAAGCGGCAGCCTCGTGTACATCTGTATACAGGCCAGAGAGGGCAGCCTGGAGGGCTACACCATGACCGATGCCGAGATTACCGAGAGGGAAAACAAACTTTGAGTTGTCGTCCCCGACCTGATATTTCACGCCTCCCGTCCATGTGGAATTGCTATTTTCCACGGACGGGAGGCTCGGCCGTCTCTTTTTGTGCTATCTTTGCATAAATGCGAAGATGCTCTCGCTTGGCAATGCTCAAATAAATTTGGCATTGCTCCCGACTTATCCGTATCTTTGTGGTGAAAAAACAGTTTTGACTTCATATCATGACAGACAGCCAGTCCAACAATAGCCGCTCTCCACGCCGTAAACCCCAGCATCAGCCGTCGGTAGACCTTGGCGGACGAATGGCCCCTCGTGATCTTGACCTTGAGCAGGCGGTGCTTGGCGCCCTCATGCTGGAGAGGGACGCTTACACGACAGTGTGTGACATACTGAAACCCGAGAGTTTCTATGAGCCTGCCCATCAGAAGATATATGAGGCGATACAGTCGCTCGGGGCATCGCAGCAGCCGATCGACATGCTGACGGTCATGGAGCAGCTCAGGCTCAACGGCACGTTGGAGGAGGTGGGCGGCCCGGTGTTCATCTCCGAGCTGACAGCCCGTGTGCTGTCGGGTGCCAACGTGGAGTACCATGCCCGTATCGTGGCGCAGAAGTATCTCGCACGCGAGCTTATATCGTTTGCCTCGCAGATAGAGAGCAAGGCGTTTGACGAGAGCAACGATGTCGACGACCTGCTGCAGGAGGCCGAGGGAAAACTGTTTGAGATATCGCAGCGCAATGTCAAGAAGGATGTCACGCAGATAGACCCCGTGATTTCCCAGGCCATAGAGCAGATACAGAATGCGGCCAACCGCACCTCGGGTCTCAGTGGCCTTGAGTCGGGTTACCACGACCTTGACAAGCTCACGTCGGGATGGCAGAATTCCGACCTTATCATCATCGCCGCCCGTCCTGCGATGGGCAAGACTGCCTTGGTGCTGTCCATGGCAAAGAATATGGCGGTCAACTACAACACTCCCGTAGCCATCTTCTCTCTTGAAATGTCCAACCTGCAGCTCGTCAACCGCTTGATAAGCAATACATGCGAGCTTGAGAGCGAGAAGATAAAGAGCGGACGCCTGTCGCCGATGGAGTGGGACCAGCTGATGTCACGCATAAAGCATCTCTATTCGGCTCCGCTGTATATCGACGACACGCCGTCGCTGTCGGTCTTTGAGTTGCGTACCAAAGCACGACGTCTTGTGAGGGAGCATCAGGTGAAGTTTATAATCATTGACTACCTGCAGCTGATGAATGCCTCGGGCATGAAATTTGGCAGCCGCGAGCAGGAGGTGAGTATGATTTCACGCTCTTTGAAGCAGTTGGCCAAGGAGTTGAATATCCCCATTGTCGCTCTGTCGCAGCTCAACCGTAGCGTCGAGTCGCGTACCGACGGTAAGCGTCCGCAACTTAGCGACCTCCGCGAGAGTGGCGCCATAGAGCAGGATGCCGACATCGTTTGCTTCATCCATCGTCCCGAGTATTATCTGCGTTCCGACACCGATGCCGAGGGGCATGATATACGCGGTCTTGCCGAGTTTATCGTGGCAAAGCACCGCAGCGGTTCGGTGGACGACATCAAGCTGCGGTTCAAGGCCCGTTATGCACGGTTTGAGAATTGGGGCGAGGAGGACGAGATGGTCGCCACTACGGTGGGTTCGAGCCTCAACAACCCGGACAGCGGTATAGTCGGCGGCACGGCCCCGATATTGAGCGGCGGCAATGCCGACTTCAAGGCGACATCGAGCGAGGAGCTGCCGCCATTCTGATATCAGTAAAACAAGATATTTGAGATTCGCCAAGGTGTAGGGATGCGGCACGCTGCGTCCCTACACCTTGGTTTGGCAATTTCATGGCGTGCTCAGAATGTTAACGGGGGGAATCTTTTATAATAAAATCTGAACTTTTAACATTTCCTATTGTTCTAAGAATAAAAGAATCAACTAACCCAACTATTTCTTTTATGAAAAAGCTCTTTTTAATGATGACCCTCATGCTCAGCAGTATGGTGGTTTTCGCACAAAAAATTGACAAGAACGAGTTGAAGCAACTTCAGTCGTTCCTGTCGCAAACGGCTGAAAACGGCGAGACCAATGCCCAGGCTTTGAAAATCTCTGATGTCAAGTCTCCGGCCTCGTGGGAGGGCGTCACTGTATCTGCGGGGCATGTGACAGCTATTGAGTGGAAAGACAAGCATCTCGCCGGAGACCTTGACCTGTCGGGTTTCTCTGCTCTTACCAAGGTGGACGTGTCCCGCAATAAGATTACCGGACTTACGGTAGCTGATGATGCGGCCCTTGTCGAGCTTAACGCATCGCGCAATGCCTTGCGCTCGTTTGACATAACAGGCTGTCCCTCGTTGCAGAAGCTCTCTATCTATAAAAACCGCCTCACCGACATCTCCATATCGGGAGCTACGGCGATGAAGAATTTCAACTGCTCCAACAACCTGCTTGCCGCACTCGATGTGTCAAATTCACCGACTCTTGAGACCCTCAATTGTCAGGGCAACCATCTTGAGAGCCTGTCGGTGAGCGGATGCACTGCATTGAAGAACCTCTACTGCGGATACAACAAGCTCACGTCGCTCAATCTCTTTGGGGTCGAAAAACTTACAAACCTCAATGTCGACGACAATGAAATTACCACGATGATTGTCTCCGGTCTCCCATTGCTGAGCACGTTCATTTGCAGCGACAACCATATGACCGCACTCGCCATGCGCGACTGCAACAATCTGCTTGATGTCGTATGCTCCTATAACGACCTGACCCAGTTTACCATAGAGAATTGCCCCAATGTGACATTCGTTGACTGCTCATACAACGACCTCACCACTCTCGACCTCTCCAACCAGACATTCCTCCAGCGCCTGTTGTGCAACAACAACCAGCTCAACACGCTCGACGTGTCGTTTGACCAGGCTCTTACCTATATCAACTGTCGCTACAATATGCTCACCGACATCCGTACTATCGGTTGCAACAGCCTGAGCATGATAGCCTGCCAGTGGAACTATTGATAATCCAGGAGATGGCGCATCAGGCGTCACCTGTGACCTGACATGACGCGTACCCTTGTCCGCAAGATGGCGATGGGTGCGCGTCTATTTTTATACTCTGAAAAAAAATAACTAATTTTGTTGGCTGAAACAGTCAACGTACTTTCAAAGAATGAAAAATATCCGCAACTTCTGTATAATCGCCCATATCGATCACGGCAAGAGCACGCTTGCCGACCGTCTGCTTGAATATACAAACACTATCGCGCAAAAGGACCTGCAGGCGCAGGTGCTTGATGATATGGACTTGGAGCGTGAGCGCGGCATCACCATCAAGAGCCACGCGATACAGATGAATTATAGCCTTGACGGCGAAAACTATGTCCTCAACCTTATCGACACTCCGGGGCATGTCGACTTCTCCTATGAGGTGTCGCGCTCGATAGCCGCCTGTGAGGGGGCACTGCTGATTGTCGATGCGTCGCAGGGCATACAGGCACAGACTATCTCCAACCTTTATATGGCGATAGACAATGACCTTGAGATTATCCCGGTCATAAACAAGTGTGACCTCGACAGCGCAAAGCCCGATGAGGTAGAGGATCAGATTGTCGACCTGCTCGGATGCAAGCGTGAAGATATAATACGCGCCAGCGGCAAGACCGGCCTTGGCGTACCGGATATATTGAAAGCCATCATAGAGCGCGTCCCGGCTCCGGAAGGGGATGCCGACGCCCCGTTGCAGGCATTGATATTTGACTCGGTGTTCAATCCTTTCCGTGGCATCATCGCTTACTACAAGATTGTCAACGGCACGATACGCAAGAATGACTTCGTGAAATTTGTCTCGACAGGCAAGGAGTATCATGCCGACGAGATAGGCGTCCTGAAGCTCGACATGTCGCCGCGCGAGGAGCTGTCGGCGGGCAATGTGGGGTATATCATTTCCGGCATCAAGACCTCCAAGGAGGTCAAGGTGGGCGACACGATAACTCACGTAGACCGCCCGTGCGAGGAGGCTATAGACGGGTTTGAGGAGGTCAAGCCTATGGTGTTTGCCGGCGTGTACCCGATTGAGACCGAGGATTTTGAGAACCTGCGTACGTCACTTGAGAAATTGCAGCTCAACGATGCGTCGCTCACATTCTCCCCCGAGTCATCGGCTGCGCTTGGATTTGGATTCCGCTGCGGATTCCTCGGGTTGCTGCACATGGAGATAATCCAGGAACGCCTCGGGCGTGAGTTTGACATGGATGTCATCACCACCGTCCCAAACGTTTCCTACCGCGTGTATGACAAGAAAGGGGAGATGACCGAGGTGCACAACCCCTCGGGACTGCCCGACCCAACGCTCATAGACCATATCGAGGAGCCTTATATCAGGGCCTCGATTATCACTGCGGCCGACTATATCGGGCCGATAATGACCCTATGTCTCGGCAAGCGCGGCGAGTTGGTCAAGCAGGAGTATATATCGGGCAACCGTATCGAACTGACCTTTGACATGCCGCTCGGGGAGATTGTGATTGACTTCTACGACAAGTTGAAAAGCATTTCCAAGGGGTATGCCTCATTTGACTACCATCTCCATGACTTTCGCGAGTCAAAGCTCGTGAAGCTCGACATTCTCCTCAACGGCGAGAGTGTCGACGCCCTCAGCACTCTCACCCACTTTGACAACTCGGTGTCGTTTGGCCGCCGCATGTGCGAGAAACTCAAGGAACTTATCCCGCGACAGCAGTTTGACATCGCGATACAGGCCGCCATCGGGGCTAAGATTATCGCCCGCGAGACCATCAAGGCTGTGCGTAAGGATGTGACCGCGAAATGCTACGGCGGTGACATCTCGCGTAAGCGCAAGCTCCTTGAAAAGCAGAAGAAAGGTAAGAAGCGCATGAAGCAGATTGGCTCGGTAGAGGTGCCACAGAAGGCATTCCTTGCCGTGCTCAAGCTCGACTGACGCCACGCGTGACGACCGTGTCGCCTAATTCAAGTATATATCAGTCCCGGCGTGGAGCCGGGAGCTACGTCTATAAACATATAATTTTGAGATTATGGGAAAAATTAGCGAAAACGATTCGTTTCCCCACCAGGTGTTCTATTCCGCCAAGCAGGCGATAAGACGACACGCCTCGGGTGGTAATGTGTTGATTGTCGCTACGGTGTTGGCTCTTGTTATTGCCAATATCCCGTGGGTCAACCAGTATTACTTTGACTTCTGGAATCAGGAGGTGAGGTTGCAGATAGGCGACTTCAACCTGTTCAGCCATTCGGGGCATCCGATGACTTTCCTCCAGTTTATCAACGATGCCTTGATGGCAATCTTCTTCTTCACTATCGGCCTTGAGATTAAGCGAGAAGTGCTGGTAGGGGAACTGTCCTCGTTCAAGCAGGCGTTGTTGCCTATTGTCGCCGCTATCGGCGGTATGATTGTGCCGGTCGCGCTGTTCCTGTTTATCGGACGCGGCAGCGACTTTACCCACGGGGCCGCTATCCCGATGGCTACCGATATCGCTTTTTCGCTCGGTGTGTTGGCGATGCTCGGGTCACGTGTGCCGATATCGTTGAAGATATTCCTAACGACGCTCGCCGTAGTCGATGATATAGGCGGCATCATTGTCATAGCATCGTGCTATTCGACCGATATAAACTTGATGTTCCTGCTCTATGCGGCGTTGCTGCTGGGCTTGTTGCTGTTGGGTACCGTGCTTACGATTCAGAGCAAGATTTTCTATATCGGCATAGGTACGGTGGTGTGGTTTCTGTTTCTCAACTCGGGCATTCACCCGACCATAGCCGGGGTGCTTGTGGCATTTTGTGTACCGGCCACCCCCGTGTTTGCCCCAAAGAAATATATCAAGATTATCCGTGACTCTATCTCACACTTCAATGCCGAGGATGACGACACGCTGATGAAGCGTTCCATACTCAGCCGCGACCAAATGAACTGGCTGAAGCAGGTGGAGTCGGCCTCGGATAAGGTCATCTCCCCGCTACAGGAACTTGAAGACTCCCTGCATCCAATGGTCAACTATGGAATCGTGCCGCTCTTTGCCTTTGCCAATGCCGGCATATTCCTGCTCGACCTCGACCCCGCCACGATATTGGAGGGCATAAGCCTTGCCATCATCTGTGGCCTTGTCGTGGGCAAATTCCTCGGCATATTCCTGTTCTCATGGCTGACGGTCAAACTTCATCTCGCCCCGATGCCCGAACATGCCAACTGGAAAATGATGGCATCAGTGGCGATGCTCGGCGGTATCGGCTTCACGGTATCATTGTTTATAGCCAACCTGTCGTTTGACGCCTCCGCGCACGGACTTTATCTGCTTAATCACGCAAAGCTCGGCATCGTCATCGGCTCGGTGGTCGCCGGAGTGGTGGGCTTCATTCTGCTGAAGATTTTTCTTCCCAGGAAGGCCCAGCTTCCGCAGGAGGATTGATACACTATACAGCATTTAACATACAGGCGGGTCGCGACAGTCCAATATCGCGACCCGCCTGTATGCATATATTGGTTTGCGGTCCGTGCACATGGTTTTGTCGAAGGTTTTGATGACGGGGGATGTTTAATTTTGGGATTATAATTTTTTTGTTAATTAATTTGCAGTATCTTTGTAACGACCAAAAGATTAGTTGTTTCAAAGTAAGAGATTGATGTTAAAGAATTTTTTTACGGCCTTTTTAGGCTCCATGGCCGCGTTATGGCTGACAGTCATCCTTAGCGGTGTGCTGTCGATTGTGATGATGGTCGTGATGATGGCGGGGGTAAGCAAGATGTCTCCATCTGCTACTGTGCAGAAGAAATCTATCCTTTATATCGACTTGACGGGTAGCATAGTCGAGCGCCAGCAACAGACGCGCCTTATTGATGAGCTGTATAGCCAGGGTGAACGTCCTGTCGCGCTTGACGAGATATTGCGTTCCATACGCCGTGCGGCCGAGGATGACAAGATAAAGGGCATCTATATCGACTGTAACGGGGCAACTTCGGGGCTTGCAACCGCCGATGCCATCGTCAACGCCCTGCGCAAGTTTCGCGAGAGCGGCAAGTGGGTGATTGCCTATGGCGACAACATCTCCCAGGGCAACTACTATATTGCCTCGGCTGCCGACAGCCTTTTTGTCAATCCCGTGGGGAGCGTGGACATTCACGGACTGTCTGCGACCACCATGTTTTACAAAAATCTTCTTGACAAGCTCGGCATCGAGATGCAGGTCATAAAGGTGGGGACATTCAAGAGTGCGGTGGAACCGTTTATGCTCACCGAGATGAGCGAGGCCAACCGCCTGCAGCAGGAAACCTACATAAACAACATATGGGGCTACATGAGCGGACGCATCGCCTCGATGCGCGGGGTGTCGGAGGCCGAGGTCAACAGTTGGGCCGACAATCTTGTGATGACCCAGAATCCCCTGTCATATGTCGACCGCCATATTGTCGACGAGTTGAGATACCGCCATGCCGTGGAGGGCACGTTGGCGGCACTGACCGACGTAAAGCCTGACGAATTGCGCCTTGTCACCCCCACGGAATACTGTTCCGCGACATCAGGAAATAAGTCGGGAGGCCATAAGATTGCCGTACTGTATGCGGTGGGCGATATCGTGGACTCCGGTTCAGAGGGTATCGCGGGCGACAAGATGGTGCCATTGATTCTCTCCATAGCCGAGGATGAGGATATAGAGGGGATGGTGTTGCGCGTCAATTCGGGAGGCGGCAGCGCCTTTGCCTCCGAGCAGATATGGGAGGCTCTCCAACAGTTCAAGGCGTCAGGAAAGAAACTCTATGTCTCGATGGGCGACTATGCCGCATCTGGAGGCTATTATATCTCCTGTGGGGCCGACCGCATCTATGCCGAGCCCGTCACCCTCACCGGCTCAATCGGCATTTTCGGTCTTATCCCCAATGCCGAGGGATTGCTGCGTGACCATCTCGGCGTGACAAGCGGCACGGTGTCGTCCAACGAGAATGGCTCGTTCCTCTCGTTGATACGTCCTATGACCCCGATGCAGCGCAATGCCATGCAGGGCTATGTCGACCGTGGCTACGAGACATTCGTAGGCCGTTGCGCCGAGGGGCGCGACATGCCAGTCGACTCGATAAAGGCCATTGCCGAGGGGCGCGTGTGGGACGGAATGGAGGCGTTGAGACTCAATCTCGTTGACCAGCTCGGCGGCATTGACATGGCTATCACCGACATGGCCGAAGACCTTGGCGGCGGCAAGATAAGGATTGTGGAATATCCAGTGATACGTCCCGAGTGGTGGGAGGAGATTGTGGCAATCCAGACGCACATGGCCGAAGGCAAGGTGAGGTCTGAACTTGGAGCGTTGTATCCCTATTATAGGGAGAGCCGCCGCATATTGGAGGCTAACCATCTTCAGTGCCGTATGCAACCCGTGTCACTGGAGTAAGTTTACAAGATATAGGACCGTTTGAAGATGAAAGCCAACAAGTTTGTTTCGACAGTAATACTGTGGCCCCTGTCAAAGGTATACGGGGCTGTGATTGCCATGCGAAACCGCTTGTTTGACTGGGGGCTGCTCAAGCAGCGCGAGTTTGACGTGCCGGTAATCGTGGTCGGCAATATAGCAGTAGGAGGTACGGGCAAAACGCCCCATACCGAATATATAGTTGATCTGCTCCGCTACAATTACCGCATCGGGGTGCTTAGCCGTGGATATAAACGCTCTACCAAGGGGTTTGTGCTCGCCACGCGCCGTTCCACCCCCTCCGATATCGGGGATGAGCCTTACCAGATATATCAGAAATACTCCAAGGATGTCGTGGTGGCTGTTTGTGAGAACCGATGCGATGGTATCGAAAAGCTGTTGGAGATTGACAGCGGTATCAATCTTATACTGCTTGATGATGCGTTCCAGCATCGTTATGTCAAGGCGCGTGCGTCGATAGTGCTCACGGAGTTCAAGCGCCCCGTGTACAATGACGACCTGCTGCCACTCGGACGGCTGCGCGAGTCGCCACGTGCGCTCAACCGTGCCGACATCGTGGTGGTGACCAAGTGCCCCGACACGGCCAAGCCGATGGACCTGCGCATCATCAACAAGAACCTCAACCTGTTCCCGTTCCAGCAACTTTTCTTTTCCCGGTACAACTACGGAAATCTTGTCTCGGTGTTTCCTGACGACGTGACCTATATCCCGTATCTCGAATGGCTCACCGAGGCCGACTCTATACTCGTCGTGACGGGAGTGGCAAATCCGCGTCCGTTTATACGCCACCTCAAACATTACAACTGCCGCGTGAGGGTAAAGCATTTCCCCGACCATCATAATTTTACCCGAAAGGATCTCCAGCTTATAGAGGAAAAATTTGAGTCGATGCCGGGCGAGCGCAAGTATATAGTCACGACCGAGAAGGATGCCGTGCGCATAGCCAACAATCCTTACTTTCCCCACCACCTCAAGGCTCTCACATTCTATCTCCCGATAAAGGTAGAGTTCCTTCCACAGGCCGGCATTTCGTTTGACGACGAGCTGCGACAGCTCATCGCACAGGGCAACCGTTCCCGCTGATCTACTGTAGAAATTACGGCCGGTCATATCTTATCCGTGTCCTAATACTCCCTCTTGCGGGCCGGGAGTATGGCATCGGCGATGTAGGCCTTGAGCATGTCACACCCTGTGATGTACGGGTCGGTGAGGGTAGGGTACAATTTGCCGAGTTCGCGGTAAGCCATCAGTTGCGTATCTGACGGCGTCTCCCACCGGTAGTGCGTTTTGTTGTCGCGCCCCTCGTTCAGGGACCATGTCGAGTCGGTCTCCTTGGAGGGGGTGATGGCCGCTATGCCATACAGGATACGCCCTCGGATTGTAGGATTTTCAGCCATGGGGAGGGATTGCAGCAGCACACTGTCGGCACGCTGTGAGAGACGGTCGGCTTGCTCATAGGCACTCCAGCCGTTGTCGGCAAGCGCCCAAAGGTCTCCTTGTGCCGATGCGTGGAACAGTGCTGATGCATATTCATATCCGGCCACGGCCTTGTCCTCTCCCGTGGCGTCGTCAAACCGCTGCTTGAGCGATGCAAGCTGACGGCAGTAGTCGGCACGGTAGTTGACGGGAGTAGATACCTCCACGCTGTCAAATGTCTGATAGCTCGTCTGATAGCGGGCAAATGGCTTGGTCTTGCCGATTGTGCGGCGGCAAAGGAATGGATAATAATCCTGCCGTGCAATCCAATATGGGTCGATGCGGTCAAAGTATCCGATTGCCTTGCCATAGTTGCCACGGGACATCTCTATGCGCCCAAGCGCGTCATACAGCGGGTTGGTGTCGGGTCTGGCACTGGAAATGATTGCCTTGTCGAGCTGAGAGAGCTTGCCGGGGTTGTGGAGCTTGTATATCAGGTCGGTTAGACCGGCCACAGGAAGTTTTGAGACAATAAGATGGGTGGGGTCAAAGCTCCAGTAACCCTCACCGTTCTCCATACGTTTCACCCCCTCCATCATGGCGAGTACGCGGCTATAGCGCGGCGTGTCGCGATATTGCAGGGAGAGATAGGGGATGATGAAGTCGGCGAGAAATGTGTAGTCGGCGATATAGCCCGGGGCAACCGGCAGGCTTGCCGCTATCCCCGATTGCCCCGCCGCCTTGCTGTACAGCATATTATAGCGGTCGGCAATGGATTTCACCTCTTTAGTGTCATGCTCATCAAGGTTTGAGAGGTCAATCCAGAATCTGACGCGGGCAAGATTGTCGGCCATGGCGGGTGTGCCATTCAGTTTCCCGGCATGGACAATCGCCGTCTTGGCCTCGTTGCCACGCCCCATCATGTTGAGGGCAAACGCTTTGGCAGTCTCCCACATCATGGGGTATTGCACACGCCTGTCGCGGAGCACGCGGTCGGCGAGTATGACGAAGCGGCTGCACTCGCGGTCGAGATCGGTCTTGTCAACGGTGTCGTCACCGTTGCGGTAAGGATTGCCGGGCATGGGGAATGAATATTCATTGGCGCGGTTGAGCTTGAGAAGCCACAGGTAGTTCATGTAGTCCTGCAGCACATATTCCACGGCCACGGAATTGGGGTCGGCCTCAAACAGGCGCGAGAGGTTGTCGGTACCCACCATGTGCGCCAGGCACCAGTTGAGGCTGTTGGTGTCTCCGTTGGCGGCAAAGATGGATATGGCGTCGACGTAATGTTTAGTGTGGTAATATGCGCCGCCAAGGTAGCCCTCCATGCGGGTTTTGAGTGCCTCGTCCTTTATGTCGGCTCCATATCGTTCCCAAAGCTTTATGACCTCCCCGTAGCGGTGGGCGGCGGCATTGGTGCGGATATCAAGAAACAGATATCGGTCAAACAGGGGATTTGCCGTTGGCGGTAATGTCAATTTGTCGGCAAAGTTAGCCAATGACGACAGGTCGGGACGCTCATAGTCCCATGTCTCGTCGTAGAATTTCCTTTGCGCGGCATTGAAACTCAGGCTAAGCTCGAGAAACTTCAATGCTTCCACGTGTCGTCCCGCCACGAGATATTTGAGAAATGGGTTCTTACCGGTGCGTTTGCGTACGCTTTCGGCGGTCGCCGTGTTGAAGAAATCAGTGATTGCCTCACGGCTTACCTTGTCATTGGTATAATGTCGCCAGAAGTCGATGGTCTCGGAGTTTATCTCCCCGCTCAGGCTTACGGGAGCGGGGGTATCGACAAACTGGAACGCGGGATAGCGCGATGCACTGAACGAGGGAGACCAGCCACACCCCGCTATATCGGCGGGGATATATGCCATAAGGCTAACGACGGCCACTGCCGTCAAAAATCGTTTGCAGGAAGTGAGTGTCATATTGTCTGAGTGATTTTTCGTCGAGATGATACAGTATTATTCTTCTGGTGGCATCGGGTGCGGCCTTCCGTATGTCATCACGCACTGCCGAAAGGGTTTCGGGAGTGACAAACTCGTGCCTCACCATATCGCCAGGAAACAATCGTCCGCCACTGCCGTCACGGCTTCCGGCCATGGCAAGCGGACCATATCGCATGGCCCTGAACCAGTTGTCGCCGACATGGTGGAACGCGGTGGTGTCGGAGAGGGTCAGTGAGTGCGCGATGGCCTTGAAGCGATTGTCAGAGAAGACGATGTCCCAACTATAGACTGGGAGTGCCGTGGCCAGGGGAATAGCATATTTGTGCAGTGCCTTCAGATAGGGGCGTACGGTCTCTCGGGAAAGTATCGAATTGGCCTCATCGGGGTCGTTGATGCGTCCCACATTATACACCATCAGGATCCCGTAATCGACGGGAGGTACGGGCTGAGAGAGCTGATGGAGGCGTATGGTGGTGGAGAGCCGTCGGCCTTCCGGGTGAAGCACTTCATTTGCGCGCCGGAGTATGGCATAGTATCGGTCACGGTTGCGTATGGTCCAGTCAAAGTCTATCTGCACCTCGGAGGGGCGGGGATAGCCGTTCAGAGTCAGCATCCGGTCGACGCGTCTGATAATCCTGTCGGCCAAAGAGTCGGTCGATGCCGTGCCGTTGAGTGCCGATGGCTCGATAAACACCACAGGCACTATTTCGATATCTCCCGGAAGGGTGTCGCTGAATATCAATGTTGATGTCGGGCGCAATCCGCCATCCTGTTCCTGTATGTCAAACATGTGCAGGTAGATGGTCTTGATGCCGAGGTCGCCCAATGCCGCGCGTTCCTGTGGCGAAAGCGATAGGGTGGTGCGCCAATAGTATATGGCGTTTCCACCGGATGCCACATCGCTGTCGCTGGTGCATGACAGCAGCATGACGATGGCGGCAGCCATAAATGCAGTAATATGTCGTGACGGGAGCAATCTCATGCAGGTGATGTCATAACACCGGACTCATAAGCCTCACAATGGATTCTTTGGTCTTCTGCCCGAGGGAGCGTCGTCGCCACTGTGCGGCGTTGACGCGTGTGCACTCGCGGAGGTCATCCATGAATATTTCCCTCATGTGGGCGTTGACCTCTGTCGAGTATATAAACATGTTGCACTCAAAGTTGTGCTCAAAGCTGCGGAAATCAAAGTTGGTAGAGCCTACTGTGCAAAACTCGTCATCGACCACGAGCGTCTTGCTGTGGAGCATTCCTGCCTCGTAAAGATAGATTTTAATCCCCGCCTTCAGGCACTCCGAGATGTAGGAAAAAGAGGCGTAACGCAATATTGCCGAGTCGCTGCGGCTCGGTATCATGATGCGCACGTCGACGTTTGACAGGGCTGCCGCCTGCAACGCCTTGAGCAGACTGTCGGTGGGGAGGAAGTAGGGGGTCTGTATGTAAATGAGCCGCTTGGCGTTGGCGATGGCCTTGAAGAGCAGGAATGCTATGTTGCTCCACTGATTCGTCGGCCCTGAAGTCATCAATTGCATCCCCGCCTCCTCGTCGGGGGCGCATAGTGTTGGCGGCACGTGCTCATCGAGCACTGGTTGCCCCATGAAGTTCCAGTCATAGGCAAAGGCATACTGTAGGGCTCCTATGGCGGGCCCTGTGATGCGGATGTGGGTGTCGCGCCATATACCCTGCGGCAACCCTTTGATATACCTGTCGGCAATGTTCATGCCTCCTATATAGCCTGCCTCGCCGTCGATGACACATATCTTGCGGTGGTTGCGCCAGTTTATGCGGGTGGCAAACTGCGGAAAGGTGACACGGAAGAACGGGTAAACCATTATGCCCGCATCCCTCATCTCCTGAAAGAAGCGTTTCTTGACATGGATAGAGCCGATATGGTCGTAGATGACACGTACTTTCACTCCGGCTTTTGCCCGTTCTATAATGGCATCCCGGAGGCGGTGACCTGTCTCGTCGTCCTCAAAAATGTAATATTCCAAGTGTATATAGTCGCGGGCCGAGGCGATGTCCCGCAGCAGGGATTCAAATTTCTCGTGTCCCGATGTGAATATCTCAACCCGGTTGCCGGGATAGTATATGGAGCCGGTGAGCTTGTGGGCAAGGCGTATCTGCTGCACGCTCTCGCGAGAGAGCGGCAGGGTGCCGATATCGACGCGGGGCATCGGCTCGCGCTTGCGCAGCTTGCGCTTGTTCTTGCGCGACACCATGCGCTTGTTTTTGAGATTGCGGCCAAAAAACAGGTAGAATACCGGGCCTATGACAGGGAGCAGCAGCAACACAGTGACCCACGCGAGGGATTTTACCGGATTGCGGTTTTCCGACAGTATTATGCCGATGATGAACAGCACGGTGAGAATATACACTATGCCGAGAGTCCAATAGACCCATGTCATGCTGAAATATTGCCCGAGTGTCTCCACAGCGTTATTGTGTCTTTAGGGAGGCTAAGTTACGAAAAAAGATGTATAAAAGATAAGAAGCGTGCCGCAATTTTTGCGGCACGCTTCTAAAATTATGTGTCGTTTGGGAATTATTCCGATACCACTTCAAAGGGAACTTCAACCGATACCTCCTTGTGGAGCTTTATGGTGGCGGTATAGTTGCCTACCTCTTTTACGGTGTCCTTGATGAGGATTACCTTGCGGTCTACGTTGTGGCCGAGTTTCTCAAGAGCCTCGGCAATCTGGATGTTACCTACCGAGCCAAAGATAGTGCCGGTCGAGCTGGTCTTTGCGCCGATTGTCAGCGACACGCCTTCGAGGGCGGCTGCCATGGCCTCAGCATCGGCCTTTATCTTGGCGAGCTTGTGGGCACGCTGTTTCTGGTTCTCAGCAAGAACTTTAAGGGCCGAGGGGGTAGCGATTACGGCTTTCCCGGTGGGGATGAGGTAGTTGCGACCATAGCCGCTCTTCACTTCAACTACATCGTCCTTATATCCCAAGCTGGGGATGTCTTCTTTCAGTATAATTTTCATAATTATTTCTCCTGTAGCTTTAGGTTATTTCATCAAGTCGGTAACGTAGGGCAGAAGTGCCAAGTGGCGTGCACGCTTAACGGCCTGTGCTACGCGGCGCTGGAACTTGAGCGAGGTGCCGGTGATGCGGCGGGGGAGTATCTTGCCCTGCTCGTTGAGGAACTTCTTGAGAAATTCGGGATCCTTGTAATCGATATATTTGATACCGCTTCTCTTGAAACGGCAATATTTCTTCTTCTTTACGTCTACCGACAGGGGGGTAAGGTAGCGGATTTCTGATTGTGCTTGTGCCATGATTTAGTTCTCCTTTACTTCTTCTTTAGGTGCGTTAATTTTGGATGCCCTCAAGTTGCGACGCTTTTCAGCGTATTCGGCGGCATACTTGTCGAGACGGAATGTGAGGAAACGGAGCACGCGCTCGTCGCGACGATAGGCGGTCTCAAGTTTCTTGATGGTCTCGGGCTTGGCATCAAACTCTAACAGGGAGTAAAAGCCGGTCGATTTCTTGTCAATGGGGTAGGCGAGCTTACGCAGTCCCCAGATTTCTTCGTTCACGATGGAGGCACCGTTGTCGGTGAGAACCTTCGCGAATTTTTCTACCGCTTCCTTCATCTGAGCTTCAGACAAAACGGGAGTTAAAATGAAAACGGTTTCGTAACGCATTTGTGAATTTTTAATTGTTGAAAAAATTGAGTTGTTAAAAACGCCCGCAAAGATAGTGATTATTTTGTCACCGTGCAAGCGGCAACGCAAATTTTAATCACATGACGGTGATGAGAGGCCGTGATGCGGGATAAAATACGGGTCACGGAAGTGTCAGTTGGCAATGAGACTGCCAAGAGACGGCTTGAGTCGCGGCTCATAACTGTAGGCGCGGGCAAACTGCCGCAGAAACTCGACTGTCGATTTGCGTGGATAGGGCAGGCGATTGCGCTTTGCCGACGCATCGAAGGTCGTGATGAGATGGGTAGACTTTCTATTCATAGGCATTGAGGTGTTGTGGTTGCGTTTTATTAACGTCATGAATGGAGGGTTTATTATATTGAAATAGGGAAATTTGAACGGAAAAATGCGGCCATTTGAGGATGCATTATAACGGCGAAAAAATGAATTATTGCCCATATTAGCAATAAAAAATGAAAAAATATTGTAATTCCGTTGTGCATAACGGGATTTTGTTGTAATTTTGTTTTCGGAAAAAGCACATACATAACCAGAGTGCAGTGTAAATTTATTAACCTACAAAATCATTTGCCTATAGTAGACCATTACTCTAAACTTAAAAACTTTTACAGTAATGCAAATAATGACCAAGCTTACCGACGATCAGTTGGTAGCGGCCTATGCCGGAGGAAGCAATGAGGCTTTCGACACACTCCTCCGGCGCCATCAGCAACGAGTGTTCAACTATATCCTGCATATCGTCAAGAACAAGGACTTGGCCAACGATATATTTCAGGAGACTTTTGTCAAGGCTATAACGACAATCAAGCAGGGACGCTACACCGAAAACGGCAAGTTTCCCGCATGGATTTCACGCATAGCCCACAATCTTATCATCGACTATTACCGTCAGGAAAAAGCCGAGAACAGCGTCTCATGCGACGATGACGAGGTAGATCTCCTCAACCGCCGCGACCTGTGTGACGAGAACATTGAGGATGTCCTTGTCACTGAACAGATACACACCGACATCAAGCGCATCATCAAGGCTTTGCCCAAAAATCAGCGTGAGGTGCTCGTGATGAGATATTACCGCAACATGAGCTTCAAGGAGATTGCCGATGCCACCAAGGTGAGCATCAACACCGCTCTCGGGCGTATGCGCTATGCTATCCTCAATATGCGCCGTATAGCCCAGGAAAACAATATTGCCCTTACTATATAGGGGAGTTGATAATTCCGTGGTTGGTGTGCCCGCATTTTGATGGCGTGTATGATGCCGGTTATGGCTGCTCATACACGCCATTCCTATTTCAGGGCAGCCGGTATGCCTGCCGTGGCTATGGCCGGTTGATGCCGCTTGATGCGAAACCCGGCCCATGCCACGACAACCGACATCAAGGGGCTTAGGAGATTGAAAATGCAGCAAGGCAGATAGGACAGTGTTGCCACTCCAAGGACTGTCGACTGGGTTATGCCACAGGAGTTCCATGGTATGAGCACGGATGTTACGGAAATTGAATCCTCAAGGGAACGGCTAAGCAACCTGCCCTCCAGGCCATTGCGGCGGTAGACGTTGCGGTATATGTTTCCACCTATTATTATAGAGAGATACTGGTCGGCGGTACAGCTGTTGAGCATCAGTCCGCTTGCGACGGTTGCGCCGACACATGTACGTGCCGACCGCAGCCGTCGTGTCACTCTTTGTGTGATAGCCGACAGCATCCCCGTGCCCATCATTGCGCCCCCGAATGTCATGGCGCACAATACGAGATAGACCGTCGGCATCATCCCGGCGATACCCCCGGTCTCGACAAGTTCGTCAAGCTGAGGGTTGCCCGTGGTGATGGAGGTGCTTGACAGCAGCGATTCTACAGCCACCCTGAGTTGTGACCCTGTTGTTATGGCGGAGGCGTCGATGGTCTCAAACAGTTGCGGCTGGAAAGCAAACATCCCGATGAGACCTGCGACAGTGGATATCGCGAGGGTGACGAGCGTGTTGACTCTGAACGCTATCAGCGTCAGCGTGAGGGCGGGGATAGACAATACCCACGGGGTGATATTGAATGTATCGCGCAGGCATGTCACCAGTCCGTCGGAGCCGTTAACGGCCGAAGTGTCGGTTGCCGCCCCCACTGCCGCATAGACGGCCAATGCTACGGCGAGAGCGGGCACCGTTGTGTAAAACAGGTATTTTATATGGGCAAACAGGTCGATGCCGCATGTCGATGAGGCCAGTACGGTCGTGTCGCTGAGAGGTGAGCACTTGTCCCCGAAGTAGGCCCCGGAAATGACGGCTCCCGCCACCCATGCCTCGTTATGGCCCATGACTGAGCCGATGCCCATGAACGCGACACCGATAGTGGCGATAGTGGTCCACGAGCTGCCGGTGAGTATGGAAATGACGGCGCACACGGCACATGCGACAAAAAGAAACAGCGATGGGTTGAGCACCTGTAGCCCGTAATCTATGAGCGTCGGAACCACGCCGCTCATCATCCACGTCGCCGAGACGGTCGAGATGAACAGCAGCACCGGGAGCGCAGGAAGAATCTGTCGGGCGCTCTTCAACAGTCCCACAAGCAAAGCCCTTGCGGGACGCGATGTTGTCAGTGAGGTTAACGATATGGCCACCAATGCTGAGGCCGGCAGTATGATGTAGCTCATCTGCTGTACGTAGTCGGCTCCATATATCGCAATGACCGCGATAAGCGACGCTATTAGTGTAAGTATCGGGATTAATGACAGCCCAAATGATGGGGCATTACGTTTTTCCATCTATTATGTTTACAATGAGAGTGATTGTAGAAGCCTACACGAGACAGGCTTTTAACAAGAAACGCGGTGCACTGCATTTTATTCTACACCCCGCCATCTTATACTTGCATTTCACATAATTTTAATAGGATTAATTGTTGCAGTCAATAAATATGTGTACTTTTGCACATGATATCACAACAACTCGGGGCTGACCGGTTTTGACAGCGTGTAGAGGTGGTGTGTAAGCATGCAGAGTAATGATGGCTACACTCTATAATCAGGGACATCGACAATTCAAATGGCGAAAACAACTACGCTCTTGCTGCTTAATCGAAGTACAGTAGATTAGCTTAATCCCTGCAACAGTTGCAGGGACAAGACATCGCCCGACAGTCCTTTTTCCGAGACATGTCGATCAGGCGGTGCAGGTAAATCGGGAATAGGATGCCAGGAGCCTCGCGAGGCATCCGAAAGTTTAGAGGATAAGGTTGTGGTTGGTCGTCTCCAGCCTGCCACACCCCGACAACCAAGTAGAGACTAAGCATGTAGAAAGCTCATTAGTTCCACGTTTGGACGAGGGTTCAAGTCCCTCCAGCTCCACTAAGTGTTCCGGACACTCTCCGGCCCACACAAGACAAAATCAAGACAAACCGCAGAATATCAATCGATTCTGCGGTTTTTTCGTGCCTAAAAATGACGACTCAGGACCGTCATCGGACAGAAAAAAGACCGCCACGGACGGCTATTCGTTACCAACTCGTTACCCGATTTTTCAAAATCCGAAATGGTAACGATTGGGTAACGATTAGTGCTGCATAAAACATAATATCAACAAGTTACGAGATGCTAACTCGGACATAAGTCGGAAAAATGCGGTCAAAATCCGGACATAAGAACCGATCTTTCAACGCCCAATTTTTACCAATTTAATATATGTCTGAATCTGCATCACTCTATACATCTCTAATGAGGTTATCAGACCCAATTTTGATGATGTCTGACATTGGTCTGACATTGGCCAAAATTGGTCTAAGCAAATCAAATGTTAAACTCGTTATCATGTCAAACCACGGTCAAACCGGGTTAATGATAACCACCCAATCCTCGTTAGATGAAAAAGAACACATTCAAAGTTCTATTCTACATCCGCGGGAATCGAATCAATAAAGACGGCAATGTTTCTGTCATGATAAGAATAACCGTGGATGGAGAAATGGAGCAGTTAAATTCCAAATTGGTAGTGAATCCGGAAATTTGGGATGCCAAGACAGGACGAGCCATCGGTCGCTCGGCAAAAGTCCTTGAACTGAACAGTCGCCTGAATGATATTCAGGTAATACTGAAAGAACACTACTACGACATCCAGCGTCGTCATGGCTACGTCACCGCCGAAATGGTACGCAATGCCTACATGGGGATAACCCAGCGTGAGGAATCGCTTCTCAAACTCTACGAGCAGCATCTTGAAGACACTAAGAAGCTCGTAGGACTCAGCAAAGCCGACCCGACATACCGCAAGTATGAAAGGATGTATCGCCGCGTGGTTGAGTTCATGAAGAAAAAGTACAACATCACCGACATTCCCTTGCGTGAAATCAGGTATCAATTCATCGTTGATCTGGAGTTCTTCCTCAGAACGGAATACAAATATTCCCAGAACACCACCTACAAATGCATGAAGTTCTTCAAGCAGGTAATCAACAAGGCCATCCGTGCCGGACTGATAACCGTTGACCCCTTCAACGGTTACAAAATCTCAATCGAGCGCGTTGACCGAGGATTTCTCTCCGAAGATGACCTGACCAAGATGATGTCAAAGACATTCGCGTCGAAGCGTCTGGAGCAGGTACGCGACATCTTCATCTTCGCCTGCTTCACCGGGCTGGCATACATCGACCTCGCCAACCTCAGAGTTGACAACATTCAGAAGATGTTTGACGGACGCCTGTGGATTGTGACTCACCGCCAGAAAACCAACACTAAGGTTACTGTTCCTCTCCTACCGCCGGCCATCAAGATACTGAAGAAGTATGAGGGAGAGTTCGTTAACGGCAAGATCCTTCCCATCATCACCAACCAGAAGATGAACTGCTATCTGAAGGAGATAGCCGAAATCTGCGGCATCGAGAAGAACCTCACGTTCCACCTCGCGCGACACACCTTCGCCACGACCATGACGCTCGGCAAGGGAGTACCCATCGAGACCGTGAGCAAGATGCTCGGCCACACCAACGTGCAGACAACGCAGATCTACGCAAGAATTACCAACGATAAAATCAGCAAGGATATGAACTGGCTCTCCAAGAACCTCGGCAACCTCGATTTTTAAGCTGAACATTCCAAAATAAGCCTCATGAGAGTGCCGTTCGGGAATGCTCGGACGGCACTCGCTATATCCCGACGAGTGCTAACGACGGGAGAGGTCAGCGACATGGAAACGAGGTTGCAAAACTGTACGCAGGGAATAATGTTGACATCCAAATATATGCGGTGGAGAAAACTTTGGACTCCTACAAGTTCAATCTTCTTCACTGCAAGGCAACATTCATAGCCCAGCTTAAATCCGGCGCACTCGGAGCAAGAACCATCGATGAGGGCGCGATGGACGAAAAGAACGGTATGAATTTCTCGGAGTACATGGCGATTCTATCGGGCAACACCGACCTGTTGGAGAAGGCGAAACTTGAAAAACGCATTGCCTCGCTGGAGAGTAAGCGCAAGGCGCACAACAAGGGCATTTCTGATTCCAAGTTCCGTTATCAGACAGTCACCCACGATATTGCTAACAATGAGGCGGCAATCGAGAGGATGAAGGCGGATGTCGCCCGATACGAGGCGGTTGTCAGGAGAGACAAGGACGGCAATCCGCTCAACAATCTCACCATCGACACCTGCAATCTCTCCGATGAGAAGAACATGGGTATCCATTTGCAAGGACTGGCGCAGCGTACCGACACACACGGTCAGTACAAGCGCATCGGCGAAGTCTATGGTTTCCCCATCAGCATCATCTCGGAGCGCACACTCGTTGACGGCAAGGAGGCTGTTCAGAACCGTTTTGTGGTCGAAGGAAACTACAAATACAAGTTCAACAACGGCTTCATCGCCATGAGCGACACCCATGCCGCCTGCATGAATTTCGTCAACGCTCTGGAGAAGATACCCGGCATCATCGCCCAATATGAGGAACGAACCGCCAAACTCAAAGCCGATGTTCCCCAGCTTGAAGCCATAATCTCGAAGCCGTGGGGCAAGGAAGACGAGCTAAAGCAATTCAAATCTGACCTTGCTGCCCTTGACCGCAAGATCACCGCCGAACTTGCGCCCAACCATGATGAAAAGGACGGCGAGGAAGTCAAACACCCCGATGCCCCAAGGGTCGAAGTAAGAGATGACAAATCTCACACCTCCGGCGCCAAAGAGTCTATGGTAGCTGAACCCTCAATAAAATACAAATCAACTAATATCCGATTCTAATTAGGCGAGGTAAAACTGATAATTCAGTTTTGCCTCGCTATTTATTTCTCGCTGATTCCAACAATTTATCTAATGATTGGTGACGTCAATTTGTGCCCCTCGCCAATTTTTGCTAACTTTACAAACTAATGCGCCCATGCATTAGCCTACGAGATGAGACTGAAGCTATACAATCCTAAATCCACAGGGAATTTTTCTGCTATAAATGGCAGAAAGAATGTTGTCATGTATAGCGTTAGATGTATTTTGACCACCGTAATGCTATTTGTTGCTACTATAGGGAATGCTTCTGGCGTCGATGTGGAACGTCTGATAAATTCCTTTGATGGCAGACATAATCAGGTTGAAATAGCCAATAGTTTTTTCAAAGAACTTAAATCGCAGGATTTTATCGATGAAGATATAGTTTTTACATCTTCTACTCCATTGGATTCAGTACGGCAGATGTTCTATTACTGGACCGGCGAATGGTGCAACGACCGTCAGGATTATGAAGATGCAAAGCAATATGCACTGAAAGCATTACCTCTATATAATGGAAACAGCGATGCAAAAGCGGATTGCCTGAATCTTCTTGGAGTCGTCTTTGTGCGATTGGGAGATTTCGCCTCTGGGGTAACATATACTAAGCAGTGTCTGGATATTGAACTTAAAAGTGGTGACAATGACAGGATTGCTTCAAGTTTCAGCACCCTTGCGGGAACATATATTGCAGCCGAGGATCCGGATGCAGCTTTGAAGTATAGTCTTCAGGGATTGAAATATGCCGATAAGGCACGCAATTCTCTGCGCAAGACCATTCTCATGGGGATGGCTTCTGAGGCATATTACAAGAAAGGAGAATATGAAAAGGCCGTTAAATATGCCGATGAAGCCTATAGGATTGATTCTATTGACGACCGACAGAATCGGGCTGCAATACGCCTTTCTCAGAAAGCCACGGCACTTGTAGGATTGGGGGAATATGCCGAAGCCGAAACTACTTTCTTAAAAGCATTTCCGATTCTGATTAAGTCCAATAACTATCATTCGCTTGCTATTGACTATAATCAGTTGGGCTTCATGCTGCTAAAGCAGAAACGGAACAAGGATGCCATAAAATATTTTCTTGAAGCAAGTAAATTGTTTGATAAGATGGGAGACCTGTATAATCAGGTTCATTCCCAACGCGGACTGTATGAAAGCTATTGGAATATTAATCCTGACAGCGCCCATATTGCCTTGGAGAGATTCAATGTATTAAAGGATTCTCTATATAGGGAGGCTTCTGCGGATGCTTTGGCCCGTTACAAAGTCGAATTTGAAACAGATCGATTGAAAGAAGAGGTCAATGAGCATATTTCTAATAGAAAACGTGACTTTGTTATAGGTGGAATACTACTGTTCATCTGTGTAGTTGGAGGGTTTGCATTATATCGTTGGCGCATCAAACGCTATCGGCGTGAGATGCAGTCATTAATGGCGAAAATCAAGGAAATACAATCCTCAATTTCGACATCTGACGAAAAAGATACAAAAGATTCCCAACCTACGTCTGACGAGTCAGATTCGATTTCCGAGTTCGAGAAAATGGTAATAGAAGCCGTTAATGAGGGATTGCCTAAAGGAGAATACAGTGTCTCTCATATTGCATCACGCATGAATATGGGAGAGCAAACATTCCGTAGACGTTTCGTTGAAGCCACCGGAAAGTTGCCCAAAGCATTTATATCAGCAATCCAGATGAACCGTGCCGCCACATTATTGCGAGATAACAAAGATATGACCATCGCGGAGGTGGCCCGCGAATGCGGCTTTGAAGAACTTAGTGCGTTCTCTCGTTCTTTCAAACGTTCTTTTGGACGCTCTCCGTCCGAATACCGAAACGATACAGAGAAAACATCTACATAGGACATCTCTGCTTCTGTATCGACAATCTTATACGTTGCAGTTCTGAAATCATCATATTTCAGGGCTGCAACTCGTTTTTTACGCTATTTTAGTTGCCCTGATAGTTTTTGACAAGCGTTTGTAAGTTTTTATCAAGCTCGAAACCTGCTGATCCACTTAATTTTGCATTTTGGTAATAACTCATTAACTTCATCAACCAATGTCAGAAAAAATAGCCTTTGAAGCGGGTTCCCCAAAACCTCCCGGGAAATCTGATGATGAGTATATGACTCGGTTGACTTGAAACCAATTTATGAAGACACGAGCAAAAGGATCTACATATCAGCAACCGGTCACTGACAGCAATCATAGAATTGTTTGTCAGCAAATGATAAAACATAGCAGCAAGTTCTTTATCGAATGCGGCATTGTGCTTTATCTACTCATGTCCTTATTTCTGGTGTCATGTGGAAACAAGCCACATAATAATTACGCTGACGAAGAAAATAAATTAACAGATAGTATTGTTTTCGCCAACAAGAACGAGGATTCTCTTCGTGTACTGATATCAAAATTTGCAGAGACCGGCAATTCATATGGAGAAATTATATCATACCGAGAACTCGGACGGATTTTCAGAGATAAAAGTCGATTTATAGAATCAATTGAAATCCATAAAAAAGGGTTGGAAAAGGCTGTAGAAATCAAAGATACAATTCAAGTAGTCCAGGCTCTCAACAATATCGCCACTAACTACCGACGTATGGGCATATTGGATGAGGCTGCTGTCTATCATTATCAAGCACTTTCTATTTGCGACGCCTATGGAGACAAAGAAAGTGACGTCGCTCGAAAAAATCGGGTAATATCTCTGAACGGCATTGGCAACATTCACATGACCATGCAAAATTATGAAAAGGCTGATTCTGTGCTGCGTCAAGCACTGGCGGGAGAACACTCTCTTGGGAGCGACTTAGGACAGGCTATCAATTACGCTAATCTCGGCTCTATTTTTGAGGCAAGGGAACAAATGGATTCCGCATTATTTTACTATCACCAATCCATGAGATTCAACCAGCAAGCCCATTCGGAGCTTGGCATTGCCTTATGTCACGGCCATTTCGGGCGACTATATGAGAAATCCGGCGACCTTGACAGTGCCCTCATAGAGTATAGACACGCTTATGACATATCTTCATCATCAAACGACGTCTGGCATTGGCTTGAGTCCTGTCTATCTATTGCACGAGTAAATATTGCCAAAGGGAATCTTGGCATTGCTGCAAATTATCTCCACAAAGCTGAAAAAGCAGCGAATGAGATAAATTCTTTGGAACATATCGCCGAGGCATATCGATTGGAGTATCTGATGAGCCTAAAAACCGGTAATATCAACAAAGCCCTGGACTACTATATTTTGAGTCAACAGTATTCTGATAGTGTTAACAATGAGAAAAATTTGGTTCAGATGCAAAATACACGTATCAATTATGAACGTGAATTGAAAAAGACCGAGATTGGTCAAATGCAAAAAGATTTGCTGATTGAACGGGCTCAACGCCGTACATATGCCGTCGGCTTTATGATAATCTTTATCATAGCCTGTCTTATAATTGCATTATTAGTCTATATAAATCGTTTGCGCTCTCAAAAGAACAAAATTATACGTCAGTCCGAAAAAATGCGTGCGACTTTCTTTACAAACATTACACACGAATTCCGTACACCGCTTACCGTAATCCAGGCCGCCGCACAGGAACTTATTCAAGATAGTGAGCCGGAGAGCATGACATATCAGAATGCAACAGCTATTCTTCGACATGAGTCAAGATTACTTAATCTAATCAATCAGATTTTGGACGTCGCAAAAATGGGTTCTGCAGACGTAAAATCCGCTCAATGGCGACATGGTGATATTGTTGAGTTTGTCAAGGTCTTATGCGATGGATTGAGAAGTTATGCCGCCGAAAAGGGAATCAATATAATATATGCACCGGCGGAGGAACATCTGGAAATGGATTTTATCCCTGATTACGTCCAAAAAATCATCTGTAATCTCGTATCTAATGCTATAAAGTTCTCAGAAAAGGACGCTACCGTGTATATGGTGTCAAGAGCGAGTGTATCACAAATCCAACTTATCGTATGTGACACCGGTATTGGAATGAGCCACGTTCAAAAAGAAAATATATTTACACCTTTCTATCAGGCTTCGGATAACTCCATTAATGCGGGCTCCGGTATAGGTCTATCGGTTGTCAAGATTGCTGTAGAAAAGATGGGCGGTCAAATTGAAGTGCATTCAGCCATGGGTGAAGGTTCCATATTTATTGTCACATTGCCGGTGGCAAGAAATGAATCTGATGTGAAGACTTTTGATCTTGCTGAATATTTCAAAAACGATTCATTCCGTAAGACAGAAAAGGTTTGTAGTTGTCTGCCGGAAACAAATTCGGATGACTATCTTCAAGAAGATGATGTCCCTCGCGTACTTATCATAGAGGATACAACGGAAGTAGCCCGTTACATGATGCGGCAACTCAATCCGAAGTATCATTATATCTTTGCCACAAATGGTTGTGAGGGACTTGAAAAAGCGATTCATGCAGTGCCGGATATTATTATTACCGACATCATGATGCCATGCATGAATGGATTTGAACTGTGTAAAGCAATCAGGGAATCCGAGCTGTTGAATCATATCCCTGTAATCATGGTTACGGCCAAAGCGACACATGAGGATCGTATGCGCGGATTGGAGTTCGGTGCAGATGCTTATATAGAAAAACCGTTCCATGCTGATGAACTTAATGTGCGTGTTGAAAAACTGCTGGAACAACGGCGGCTCCTCCAGAACAAGTATTCCAAAGTCAACCCCGAAAAGACTTCGGAGGAGGGTGCGTCTGTAATATCGGAACCGGATAAAAGCTTTCTCACGAAAGTTACAGATGCTGTCAAGAGTCAAATATCGGGTGGTAAGATTGATTACAACCTACTTGCTTCAGCACTTTGTCTGTCTCGTGCCCAACTGAATCGCAAGATTAAAGCGATTACGGGAGAAACCACTACAGACCTTATTCTAAAGATAAAAATTTCGCTCGCAAAGAACCTTCTTGATAATACAGACAAATCTATAATCGAGATAGCTATGGATTGTGGCATGGATTCAGACAGCTATTTCTGCACAGTGTTCAAGAAAGCTACCGGGCTCACGCCTTTACAATACCGTAACAGAAATAATGGGTAGTAAAAACAGCGTATGGCATATATGCCATATAGAAAGACGTAGCAAGCATTCTGACATATATTTCTGCATATATTTGTGATTGACAGTCATAAAGACCCGTATCCGGTTTTGTCCAAAAAATCAAGAATCCCATCTATATATCGGCTGATATGTTCACTTAAAAATTCTACCATGGCATCATAATAATGTTGTGCAATCAGAAGCAATGGTGCGATAACGCCGAACATTATAATCGTTATTATCCTATTTTCTTTTTTGCTGATTTTCTTGGAAGATTCACCAGTGCTTTTTTCGTGTATAGGAGAAGTGTCGTTATCTTTATTCTTCATACTTATATGTCCCATAGTCCTTTAACATATTATTTGGATATCAGATGATATGCCATTATGAAAAACCCACATGCAACTCATGTGGGTTTTTCATAATGTAAGAGGAATTATTTCACAACTACTTTCTTTCCGTTCACGATGTATATACCTGCCGGGAGAGAATGTAAATCCTCTTTAGAGGCTCGATGCTTTACGATGATGCCCTGCAGGTTGAATATATCGGCCACCGTCGTTGTCTCGGCGAAAACATCTTCTATGGCTGCTGACTTCGTATTTTCGAACATGTCCCAACCATAAGATTGCAGATAATCATAATATGCTTCATCGGGAACAATCAGGGTTGCGTTGTCATAGGCTGCATTTGAAAAAGCGTTAAAGCTCTCCATAACAGGAGGGATATAAGAAGTGCATGTAACAGTTTCCAGCCAATCACAAAATGAAAAAGCATTACTTCCGATTTTAGTCAGTGATTTGGGGAATTCTATTGCCGTGAGTTTGCAATCAGAAAAGGCTGCTTGACCGATTCTAGTAACTGACTCAGGAAGCGTTACTGTTGTCAAAGAAGTGCAACCTCTGAATGCATTATTGCTGATTTCCTCTATTCCTGACGGGATAGTTACTGAAGATAATGAGGAACAGTTCATAAAGGCCATTGGCTGCAAATAGTCCATTGACTTAGGCATGTCTATAGATGAAAGTTTGCTGCATCCAGAAAATGCCTCATAGCCTATAGCATACATGGTTTCGGGCAAAGTTGCGGAAGTAAGGGAGGTGCAACCTGAGAAAGTATTGTCATCCACTACGGATATTTTTGAGGGAATGACTATTGATGAGAGGGCTGTGCAGTTAAGAAAAGCCGATTTACCGATTGATGCAACAGACTCCGGTATATCAAACCGGTCCAGACTTGAACAGTTCCCGAAAGCTTGGTCTCCTATGCGGGTTACAGTTTCTGGCAGAGTCAGATCGTAAAGACTGGAACACCCATTAAATGCATTTTCGCCTATTGATTTCAAAAATGCGGCTTCCTCCGTGTTTACTGTCTTCAGGCTTCGACAACCGTCAAATGTGAATTCTTTAATGTCATTCAGATAGAGAGGTATTTTTATCGACTCCAGTGAGACACAGTCCGAAAATGCATAAGTCCCGATCGTGTTAATGCTTCCGGGCAACTTAATGTCAGTGAGGGCGGAGCAATATGCGAATGCAGAACCTCCTATCTCCTGCATATAGTCGCCCATTTTCACGGTCGTTAGGGCTTTGCATTCGAAGAATGCACTGTTCCCTATTTTACGGACAAGTCCAGAAATTGAGATGGACTTCAGGTTTTGGTTACCATCGAATGCCCAATCATCGATTTCCCTTACATCGTAGGACTTGTCACCGTTATAAACGGTACCGGGAATAGTGATGTTACCACTGACGTTTGGATTCTCAGCGACATAGGCTTCTCCTTTCGAGTTAATGCCATACTTGATGCCTTGATAGGTGAATGTTGTCTGTCCGACCGCTCCGATGCAGACAAACCAAAGTCCTACCAATGCGATGTAAAACTTTTTCATCATAATTTAATTTAATTTAAAGGTTTGTTTAGAAGTTAATTATATTGTTGTTTTACGAACGGGAGCTCGTATTTCTCTGTCATGTTATTTCACTATCATCATGATCAATCAAAGGTCTCTTCACCTGCTTTATCGAGATTGCTTTAATTGTATCGGATTAGTGCGTCACTCAAAACCATTGCCGGTCCAGGGTATTGTTTCGGTGGAGGTGGCTTCGTAGGCGACGTTCAGCTCGATGAGCTCGATATTTTTGCCCTTGTGGGGAAGGGAGATGTGCATGGGATGACGAGAGTTGTTTATGAATATCCTCTCACTCTCACGTTCGAGTAATTTCACCGATTTGATGTCGGGATAATATCTGATGAGTTTGAACCATCCGGTATACCGGATGTCAGGCGACTCGCCGAGTACGTTTATTGCCAACAAGGTTGTGCCGTCATCGCAGCGCCAGATGCAAGACTCCATTCCTGAAGCCGGTGCACCCCCTCCCAGATAGGACAGATAGCCCGACTTGAGGTCGATTGTTTTTGTGGCACCACCTTCCGGACCGGGTTGCTTGCCATTGATGATGAGCGTGGCCGCATCTTTGATGACATCGTTGTCGACAAAGGGAAGCACGGCCTTGAAGAGTTCGGTAACCGATGGCTTGTCGCCGAGGTAGACGGGATAGGCCTGAGCTGTGTTGAACATCAGGAATGAGTTGCCTTTGTTAGCAATCCCTTCTACGCAGTCTTCGAATGTCATACGGCAGAAATTGCCATCGGGGATGGCGATGATGCTTGCCACAACCTTCTCGCTGTTCTTGTCGCAGTCCTTAAGCTCGACCTTTATGTAATTGCAGCCGTCAATTCTGTAGGTTCCATCGTAAGAAACTATAGGGATCTCGTCGAGAACTTCCACACCGGGAATGCTTACAGTATGCTTGATTTTTGAGAGCCGCATTTTTCCGCTGTCATCGAAGGACATCAGCAATTGAAAAGAGCCTTCGATGGCGTCATATAGCTGCCAGTCACCCTCGAGAAACTGAAAACTTAGAGGTTCTGTCTTTTTCTCCATACCGTCTGCGTCTACGGGATAGTTTCTGACATCTGCGGTGCTTCCGGCTTTGGAGTCCTTATTCTTATTTTGGGCGTAAACGCAAGATATGCAAACGCATAAGAGCACTGCGGCGGCAATATAGAAGTTCCACATATTTTTCATGACGTGTCTTTGAGAATCGCACGGCATAGCATTGATGCCGTGCCATAGATATAGTGTTTGCTATATAGCGGTTTCGAAAGTGGAATTCGGGTTGGAGAGGCTGGTCTTGATCAGGAAGCCGGAAACTCCCTTAAGTTTCTCCTTGTTGAAGTCCCATGTGAACTGGATGGTTTTGCCGGGCTCATTCTCAAAGACACTGTCACTGTCTTTTGCCAGCTTGTCCACGCCGACGTTGATTACGCCGTCGGGCTGGTCGTCCTTTAGAGGAGAAACGAGGATATTCTCATCCTTACCTTCCGGAAGAGCTTTCTTGACTGTCAAGGTAAACGTAGCAACTACGGTGTTTTTGAAAAGTTCGCTCTGAACCATTGTCACCTTTGCGTCGGAGAAGTATTCGGAGTCGAATTTCACCTCGTATGCTATGGCGGTGGGATCTTCTTCCGATGCTTCAGGCTCCTCTTGCTCGACGCGAACCGTTGAATCAATGACCGTTGATTCGTTCTTTTCGTCGGTTCTGTTGCCCCCGCAAGCGCACATAACGGTGGTCAACAACCCACATACTAAATACTTTGCTTTCATATTTCCTGAATTTACAATAGTTCTGCCAATACTAATTTGTGATTTTTGAGTTTCATATTCCTATGAATCATGTTATTAGCCCAACCCGTTGAAGGTCTGGCCGTAGGCTATTTGTTTTACATAGACATAGCAGCTCGACCAGCTACTGGCGATGAAGTAAGGCTGACCGTTAGGACGCACAACCTGTATCTGAACGTCCTTGGATGACTCCGAGCCGGAGTATTTCAGCCGGAAGGTATAGACTGTGCCGCCGAGCAACTGAGCCTCCTCCTTACTCTTATAAGTAAGTTCAAAGGTGTAGGGCCGGGTGGGATTGTATCCGTTTTCGGGGGTTGCGCCCTTCAGGAATGCCGCTACCTGATATGGGCGGAAATAGTTGGCATCGGTGCTCTTATACATGTCGAGGAGACGTTGCTGCAGTCGGTCGGTGAAGGTGGATTCGGTGCATGATGACCTGATGCATTCCAATCCTATCTTGGATCCGCGCTGGTAATATACTTCCATTCCCACGAGGGGAAGAACAGCCGCTCCGACAGGGGTGCCGCCAATCTGGGACTGCAGATCACGGAACGAGTTCTGTGAACCGGGAAAGGCACTGAGTGTAACTGTTGCCATGCTGCCAGGTTGGGGATTGTCGATGTCGAAGTCACCGCTCACAGTTCCGGTGACCTTAGCGTCATCGGGCGATTTGATACCCTTCCATATCGGTGTCTCCGGATCGTCCTCGCATGATGCGACACCACACGACATGATTCCGGACAGGCAAAGGGCTGCCAATAACAGGTTGAAACCTTTAATTTTCATTTCGTTTTGTGTATATTCTTAATTATTGATTTATGCTTATAAGGCTACTTAGCTTTTAAAAATCTTCAGGAATCAGGTCCGGCTGACGAAACATCCGGACCTGATCCGTCTGATAAGATTATTTCACCAAGATTTTCTTGCCGGCGACAATGTAGATTCCGGTGGGAAGATATTTAATATCCTCTCTTGAGATGTTGCGCTTTACAAGAATTCCTTGCAGATTGTAGACGTCGACATGTCCAAATGTGTCAGCACTGACATCATCAATACCAGCCGTAGGCATATCCTCCATCATGACCATGATATACGCCATGTTGCCCTCGATTTCAACTATAGAACATTCTTCTTTCGGGGGATTTTCAATGTCTAAGAGTGGAATTGTCTTTTCTCCTATTCTGATTTTAAGATCATTGGCAAATGTGTAACCGGCGACTGCTTTGAGGTTTATCTGCATGAAATATTTCTGCCCCTCTTCAACAGGTTTGGTATCATCAAATTCATCTATCCAGATATCCTTTGTTTCGTCGAATTTCACCCAGAAACTTTCTTCTACCTCGACATTTTCATCAGAGACGCTTATTTCTTCAGGATTCGCCAGTATCTGTCCCGGTTGAGGATAAGTCAACCCTAAAATAGTCAGGTCTTCTATATATTGGATTTCCGGCATTTCATCGGCAAGGATAGCAATAATAAGACTTCCCTCATAAAGAGTTTTGAACATGGTTTGCGCTGGATTTTCGAGGTCTCTCTCCGGCACTTCCTTACCATTGAAGAATACTTTCATATCATAAGCGAAATCATATCCGTCATCTGCACGAGCATCAATGCGGACAGCATATTTCTTGTCAGACTCAAACGGACTGCCTTCGTCAGCAAAAACGTAATCACCTTTTTCTTCGCTATATACTATCCAATAAGCCTTAAAATTAACATTTTCTCCCAGAGAAATATCCTCTTTTGTAGGTTTCTCTCCGATTATAGGTCGGTAAAGTCCGGTGAGCGTAACATTATGTATCAGCGTTCCTTCCTCACGATAAGTGGCTGTTATTTTTACCGGAGCATCCGGCATCCACATTGAGGTTATTGAATGATTTTTGAAAATAACGCTTGCGGACTTGTCGCACTCTACGACCCACTCATTGAATCTCATGCCGGAAGCTGGTTCATCTGCAATAACAGTAATGTATGTGCCTTGTTTTGCTTCTGTTACTTCAATTTTTTCATCACCTTCCCAAATGTAGGCTTTGCCATTGACAACAGTGATCGGATGTGAAACCGGTTTTGACACCACAATTTCCGGTGAGTATCCATAGCTGTATGAGTGATCTTCCTTGATAGTGGGCTTGTCGTGTGCCCATTCCTGACCATCAACTGTCAGCGTATAATCCGTCGCAAGTTTATAGTATTCCTCGTCCACTCTTACTTGGGCCCTTATTCTGTAAGTTCCCTCGGTAAAGATTGTCTGTTCATAATTTTCCCATGTATTATCTTCATTCTTTTTCTGCCATATTGTCATTGAAAACGGGATATACGCCAACGAGCCTTCACTCATAGTAAACTTGGGAGTTTTTTTCTGCTTGGCGTATCCTATTATGTCCATAATGTCAGAAGTCGCTGAGACAGCAGTGACCTCTTTGTTTATCATAAATTCGGGCGAGTGAGCGTTGCCATAAGAAGATGTTTCGTCGATAACGTGCGCGGGTTCTGTTTCCCAGTTCACACCATCCATGGTCAGAGACCAGTCAGTAGCCAACTTGTAGGTTTTACTCCAGAGGTCCATCTGGATATCCATTCTGTAAATGCCCGGGGTGAATGTCGTCTCATCGTAGTTAACCCATTCGTCTGCCTCGGTTTTCTTCTTCCAGGTAGCACCAGATATGTAAGGTTTGGCACCTTCGCTTGTGGTAATGGTGAAGTCAGGACGCTTAGGCTCCTTGTCAACACCAAGAATATCGGCTATATTGGAATTCGCCGTGACAGTGGCGATTTCAGTACGGGGAAAAGGATCAGTGATTGTTATGTTTGGCGAGAAAACGACAAACTGCGAGTAATCTGGCCCCTGAGAAAACAATGTCTTATCGGTCCATTCTGTGCCGTTTATGACAACGGTAGAAAAATGTTTCAGTTTGTAGTATTCTCCGTCGGTGCGTACCAGCACGCAGTACCTGTAGACGCCGGCATCAAAAGTTCGTCCTGAGTATCCCTTCCAGTTTCCTTCTTCATTTTGTTTTTGATAGGTGTATGTCCATTTTGAGAATTGTGCATTGCAGCCATCAGCCACAGTGAAAGTAGGCTCCTTAAATTCGCTACCGTATGTCATGATATCCTTGTAATCTGAGGTAGCGGTAACGTTGACTATTTTGTATGTGGCGCCCACACTGACATTTTCTGCCGGCATTGTGAATGAGGTGTAGACTTCATTTGCATCAGCAAATACTACATTCCCGCTTATAGATCGCCACAGGTAGAACTCTTCGAATTCCGGATTTGGAGCGACAGCTATCAGCTTAATTTCTTCATTAGCCTCGGCTTGAGTGACTTCTACCAAAGAACCACCGCGTACTTTAAAAGCCTTTCCATTGGTGACTTCAATGGAATACGTCTGTGCCACCGTGTTAAGACAGATGACGAGAAGTCCTAAAAGGACGAGGTAAATTTTATGTTTCATGATTGTTGGTGTTATAAAGTTGAACTTAGCTTGCAGCAGTCGCGGCAGCAGAATTGTCTGAATCATTCGCGGAATCGTTTGCAGCTGCTGATTTTGCTTTTTGTTTTGATTTCTTCCATAGTAGCCAGATTGCAGCAGTGGCAACTACAATTAAGGAAATCCCAATTATGGGACGATAGAAGAGCCATGCTATGGAAATAATCAAAAGGCTCCATACAAAACCAATTACGCTACATACCAATCCAACACCCATATTCACAATACTGCCCAAAGCAGGGAACCACTTGAACAGCATGGAGAGGATTTCAAAGGTCATTTTAAGACCCCCTATTGCCATTAGAATGCCTACCAGCCTGAGTATCCATGTCAATGTGGTGTTATCATTGTGAGCACCCTGAAACATATTTCCCATGCTGACAGTACCCATTTCCACGCGAGAAAAATTATTTCCATTAGCAGACATATATGGTTCGAAAGTGTCCCCGCTCACTTTTGCAATCAGGGAGACCTGCGCCGATGGGACCGCCTTGAATGTAACACGGACATCGCCTATCTGCGGATTTCCGGAGCTTTTACCTATGTAAGCTGTATTGCCGTTAACCGCCAGATAGGGAATCTCTTTCCCCGTGGAGTCGGCAAGTTGCCTGACGTCAACTCTGCCGGACGCACGGAGACTTTCGATTATGTCATGGTTTAGTGTCGCCTTTTGAACTGAATCCATCGAAAGGGTTATGTCTTTCTCACCACTTATGGAGTTTTTGAGAAAATCGGGAAGATTATATGCCCCGAACGTGACATCTTCCGCCAACTGTTTCTCATTCTCCAGCTCGGTTATCACAAAGTTTGAGTTCTGGTAAGCCGGATCATGGAACTCTGCGGAGTTTATAGGGGTATCGGTCCACTTTTTCTTATAGGTGTAGGTCGTGACAGTTTCTTCCGATCCTCCGAACTTCTCGCGTTTTTCTTCTTTACTGTATTCCTGCCACTGGTAATATTCCACATTACGGATTAGTTTGATGGCCGGCACAGCGGCTCCGAACATCTCGTCTCTCAACGTGTCGTGTGATTCTGCCATTGCAGTAGCATGAATCAATTGTCCGTTAAGGTCAGCCTTGACTTCTGAAACATTGTCGACATGCACAGCCGTACCCTGTGCCTCTTTAATCGTTTCTGCCGTCTTTACAGCTCGACCTTCATTCCAGAACAGCAGAACCGTGGCTCCGACGAACATCGCAAGCCCGGTGCCTATTTTCTTGAATGAATTAGACAGACGGCTTCCATAGCTTGTGGTATGGGTCTCTTGATACGCCATAGTTGATTGGTTTAAGTTATTGTTTGTTGTCGCAAAATTAGCGGTAATGAATCCGAGGGGATTTCAATCCAAGAACATTTTATTTCAATCCAGGACCAAATAGGCTGAAAATCATCCGAATGTTCCTCAATTGAAACTGTTTGTTCCTGAATTGAAACCCGGCCAAGCCGCATATCTATAATTTTGCCGACGAAACAAATCGTACAGATATGAAAAGAGCGTTACGGGCAATATTCTCCCTGCTGCTGATTGCCGCCTTCGTGCAATCGGCTCAGGTCATTATCGCGGCTGGTACTCCTGATATATTTAAGGAATTGGGAAAACAAATAAAGGATGACATTTCCAACGAACTGCGCAACGGCAGCAGAAATGCAGTGCGAAATGCTACTGACGAAGCACGTCAAAAAAAGAATAAATGTGTAATCATATCCATGCCAAAGGGTCGATGTATCTGAAGGTTCACAAGAAGAAGTGTGACACGACAGACACTGGCCTTCGTTAAGGCGAATTGCTCATCATTCTAAATATATCGAATATGTATAACGAAGAAGAACAGCACTCCACGACCGGCGACATTCGGCCTGACGAGGTGCAAATCCTGATTGATCAGCGCATGGCATACCTGATTGAAAAAGAGAGAGAAGAGGCTGATATGATTAAGTCAGAATCAAATGCAAGCAATCTAATGAGTTTCCGGAACAATGGATTTAGCCGAATCAAAAATTTGTTTGGGGGTACTCACAACAAAGATGATAAAGAATCGGCATTATTAAACAACATGCAAAATAAGAACACAGGTTATGAATAAAGAAAACTGGATAGCAGTCAGGAAGAGCAGTCTTTACGACTATTTCAATCTGCCTCCGCAAGCTAAGGAACAGGCGGAAAGAGTATTTGACGGCATGCTGAAATTGGCTGAAGAGTGCAAAGATCAGGCAGAGTTCGAGACTCGGCTGGCCTCATCGCCGCTTACACAGGAATACAACAGCCTTTTCCAACGATTTTCCAAATACGTCAAAATGCCTGACGGTATGCCTTCACAGACTGATGTAATAAAAGGAATGGCTACAAATACGGCAAAGACATCCGTTGCTAACATAGTTCGTAATCAGGCGCGCAGCTGGCTGATCAACGCATTGCCCGATGAAGTGTCGGATTGGCTTATATACCGATGGTACAAAGTGCCCGTATTGGGTGAAATCCGTTCGTTTTTCAACTTACGTGACAGTTTCCGTCGTTGGTTCGGACTTAAGAAAAAGAAATGATTAAATAACCAAAAAAATAACATTATGAACACCCTTAAGAAAATCGGCAGTATCGTGCTCGCAGCGATACTCATGACGGGCGCGGCATCGTTTTCTGCCAACGCCCAGTTCAAAGGTCTCGGCAACAAGCTGAAAGGCAAAGTCGAGAAAACGGTCAAAGAAAAAGTAGAGAAAAAGAAACACGAAGCCAAAGAAGCCGTGAAGAAGTCTACGGGAGTTGACTCTGAATCCGACTCCGGCACAGTTTCAGGGTCTTCAGAATCTGAGGTTGGCAGCTTCGATTACAAAAAGACCTACACACCCGGAAACGAGGCAAAAGCCGCCGATCCGCTCGCCACTTCAACTGAAGTGTGGGAAGGATTCAACAAAAGTGTCGGACAACTTCACGGAGCCTATGAGAATATGGCGGATTTTACCGTAAACTATCAGCCATATTATGCCGACAACAACAAGTATTACTGGGTCTTGAACAAAGATTCCGAGAACCGTATCCTCAATGCATTTCTGAGCATTTTCAGGTTACAGATGGCTTCGGATATCGACCATAAGAAAACGCTTGACATGTGGGGAGAAGTGGAGGACGGTATGGTTATTCCAGCCGATGAGATGTTTCTCAATGCATATCAAACCCAATATATAGCTGACCCCACGTCCACCCAGGCTCTGCTCTTTTATCTATATGCGGATACCTATCTCAATAATATGGCCTTTAGCCAGTTTAGATATGCTCTCAAGGACAACTTCACCACAGAAGACGGCAATATCCTTCCCAAGAATTTTTATACCCAGAGAAAAGAACGTCGTCAGCAGGCTGACCAGCTGGCGAACACTGTTGCGTCATACGATACAATGCTTGGCTGGGCGGAGAAGTATTTCGACAACGCCTATTCACAAAACGATCCTTACGCAGCTTATTTCCAGTTGCTTATTGGGGAAAATATCCTAAAGAACTGCCTCCCGAATCACAAGGATTTCAATGAAGACGACACACGTTACCGCAAACTTGTGGCAAAGGTCGACGGCTCGAAAGGATATAAAATCCAGCAGGCGTTTGTATCCTCATTTGTCGATCCAAATCTAAGGCCTGACTGGATACCTAAAAATCCAGGCGCACCAGTTGCAATGCCCAAAGGAGTTGCCGTAAGTGCAGCGGTTCAGAAAGCGGCAGAGAATGCCGCTAAAGCTTATGCCGGGAATTACTATAAAAAAGTGATTTTCAAGAATGGCAAATGGTTTGACCTGAAATCTCATGAATGGCCATATAGGAAAAACGGTGAAGAGACATGGGTATATATCATCGCTGAATTTCAGGGAAAGAGCTATATTCTCGAAACCGGTCTTACAAGAGACGTTAAAGGCAACAATTACCGCATTCAGACGCCGGTAGGCAATGTGGCTCAACCGCTAAAATAATTAATATGAGACAACTTAAATATCTGGCAATGGTATCCCTATTGATATGTTGCATCTCTTCATGCTCCAACAAGAGTAATACTGATACCGGCGACTCATCACAAGCAGACACAACGCAGACAGAAATGACAACACCTGCAGACCACATAGTAACTCCAGAGTCAGCACGCACTCTGGCAAAGAAAGTCTCCAACAATGAGGTCTTGACCTCCGACGACTACAATGCAATGCTCGACTACGTATTGGCTATGGGCAGCAAAATGGGCGAGGCCATGAAAAAGGTTGATATCGATGCCCTCACGAAGATTCCCGAGGAATATCCCGAATCCGATATCTTCCTCAAGGCTCTTGAGGATGCAGCGGCTTCCAACAAACTCGACAAAGGCCAGCTCGACAAAGCCAAGCAGTTCAAGAAACTCATAGGCGAAGACGAAATCTGATAAGGCTTGAGGAGTAAAAAACTAATCATAAACCAAAATCATGATGAAAAAATTCAAAATTCTTCTGGCAGCTGTATCCTGCTTCGCCCTCACGGGCTTTATAACAGCTTGCTCAGGCAGCTCGAAAGGGTCGAACGACAGCCCAGCTGAAGAGAGCGAGGCTTCTGAAGAAGTTCTGCAGACCCCTTTCGAGGCTGCCGCACTGATTGTGAAAGACCTTCCGAATGATGACGACGAAATGACCGAAACCCAGACAAAAGAGTTTCTTGACCAGGCACAGTCTCTCTGCGAGGCAACCAACGGGAAACCCGCAGAAATCGAGATTGCTCCCGGTCTTGAAATAGGGCTCTCCAACGTGAGATATGAAGACTGGCGCCCCGGGAGCAACTCAATCGAGGTGGTTGTCAAAGGCGACTTCGACAAGAGTATGGCTGACTTCCGTGTTCTGTGTCTTGACAAAGACAATAAGATTGTATTCAACAACATGCTTTCAAATAATACGGATATAAATCACAAGCTTGTCAGCGGTTGGATTGCTCCAGACAATGCCGGGAAATGGGGCAGCGTTGTTAGATTCGTACTCGTTTCAAACGAAGTCGGAGGCCCTCTTAAAACCGGTGACATATACAATCAATAGTAGTCAAAGAACCTATTGTTATTACCCTTGCTTCACTCCGATTATAATCGGAGTGAAGCAGACATTATGTGAAGCATATGAATATTAGAATTATAGGCATCTTGACAATGGCGCTGATGGTGGAAAGTTGTTATGCCAGTTCTCACAAATGCGATAAAGGTACGAATGTAATGGATACACAAAAGGATGAACATGAAATAGCACCCCGAAAAGTCTCCGATGTGTTCTCATATTATGATTGGACAGACGGCAACGTAATCTACCGCCTTAATTCGCATAAGGGGGATGTCGACAATCACACAGGTGCTTATCATTCTTCTCCCCGATGTGAATCGTATGAGTGTTACGAATTCAGAGGTGAAACCTTGCTTGAAGGAGGGTATGGCATATGTATTGAGGGATATAATGAAAACTCATGGCATTCAGTAAACGGCGATGCGGAAGCTGTGGAATATCAATATGTAGGATGTACGGTTACTTTGCTCCCCGATATGGATGCCCTGGTATTCCTTAATGAGACAGACGATGTGATTGAAAATATTCTTATCCCTGTGCGTTACCCGATGCTATCGCCCGACCGAATACTTAAGAAGGTAATGGAAGATGATTATATCAAATATATGCTATGTGGCAGATTTAAGACCGTAGATGGCAGAACTGTGGCATTCGATTCCGAGACACGGAAGGCACAAGGAACTCTTTTCGGTGATTCATCATTTGAAATCGTGACTCTTGATTTAACTCCAGTACCGATTATTAAGATTAAAGAAAAGTATTATTTCATCGAAAAACTTGATGGACTGATTAATCTTCTACAAGTCGACTTGGAGGAAGGCAACGGAATGGGGTTGAACTTGACAGGAGATAAAATAGCTCTCACGCGCTTAGATAAAGATTATTGGCCGGAATTGACCCGTAAGATTCTTACGGTTTCGGAATTACATAAATATGCCGGTTATAATCCTACGCCTCGGTACGATATTTCTGGAGAGCAACTAAATCTGCATCGAAAAGATATGTTCGCCCGTATGCGTGAGAGTGTTATGGCAAAATATGATTATCAGGAATCTAAACTCCCCGAAGCAGCAAAAATCAACCTCCAAATACTCCACATGCTTGAGAATGACAACATTGGCAACTGACTCGATAATGTTACTACTACATATATAATATAATTTTTAAGGGTAATCCAATAAAGAATCACCAATCAAAGAATGAAATATTTGAGTTTGTTAAAGAACGTATTGGTAAGTGCTCTTCTCTTAGCTTGCTGTGGCACAGGAAAGGCCACAACATACCAGTATACAGGAACTGATTGTATACCACGCAGCAATGTTGAGATCCTTACCGGTGAAGCATGGACCGACGGTGAAGCGATCTATCGGTATCAACAGATACAGCAACCGTCTGATGCGGGTTCTGTTCATACGGATTCTGCAAAATATAAATGCTTTACCTTCAATGGCGTTACTCCGTCAGAAGATGATTATGACAGGTATCTTTATTTAGAAGAACTTTCCAATGGACGATGGAGATCTGTCGATCTAAATGATGGCCGATATTACAGGTATGCGGATTGCAATTTATCGTTTGATAATGCCAGCGGTGTTCTGATTTTTCGAGATTCGTGCACTGGAGAAATTATAGATGTCTTAGTTGCCCTTCCAGAGAAATATAATACAGATGAGGCAAAAGCATTTAAGAAATATGTAGAAACTGACATGACAACTTTCTTTCTTGAAGGTGAATATACTACAAGAGAAGGCAAGACTGTTGCCTTCGACCCTGAAACTTTCCGTGCAACAGGTACCCTCTTCAACAGCAAATCATTCAATCTCGGCTCTGTGTCAAATAGACCGGTACCGGTTTTGATTATAGATAACCAAGCATACTATATTGAGAAAATTCATCAAGGCTTAAACCTAATCCCTTTACAAAATTTCGATGGGGAAAGCTATAACTATATTAAAGGTGGTGATAGCATAGAACTGATGCGTACTGACGATGATTTTTGGCCGTTACTCACACAGCGCGTTCTTACAAAGGCAGAGATTCTATACTATGCCGGATATAGTTCCGAAGGACCTTATTCCGATGAGGAAATAGCACGAATAAAAGCAGCCTACTATTATATACTTGCAATGATGGCGCAAAGCATCTATGCTCGCCACGGTTATACATTCAAAGATAACAAAGAGGCTCAGCTATGGTTTATGTCCGTGTCGTGGTACAATCCTCAAACAGATGAAGTGCAACTTACCGAAGCGGAAGAGATAAACATCCAATTAATCAGAGCATTGCATAATAGACAATTTGACTGACAATGAAACAAGTAAAAATCTTCAATATTTTAATGGTATTTATACTGCATCTTGCGCCAACTTTTGGCTTTAGTGCGTATGCAATAGACAAAAGTTCAGACAATGTTGCGTCTTATACGGACTTATCAAGATTCGAAGAACCGCTTGAACTCGCTGCAAGACTCATGTCCGGCGGATGCGAAGAAGTTCCCGACGGCTTTGAAGGTATCTATGAAATTAGGTGCTATTCTTACGATGATGAAATAAAACCTTGGGAAAAGGTTAGAGAAGAAGTCGGTTACATTTTTTATGACTTTAATGGCGACGGCATAAACGAACTGGCTATCGGCACTAATGTCGTTCCTTACCCTAACAGCCCCCGTAAGACCATGATTCTTGCTCTTTACGCAATGAGCAATGGAAAACCGAAACTTCTATTATCCGGAACAAGTCGAAGATCATGGTACTATCAAGATAATGGATGGTTTTACATGACCGGAGCCGAGAGTGCTGCTCGTGTGATAAGCGGACAGTATTCATATATAAATGGCATATTGAATTGCGAACATTTTTGGTTCAGTTCTCTCAATGCCGGTGGAGACCATGAGTATTATCATAGCTATTCTGACACTCTTGATCAAAATGCAGCCGTCAAACTGAATTATACAATGGATGATTACAACTTTAACGATGAAAACAATATTGACCAGTCAATATGTCTGGAGTTGATTCCATTTTCAGACTTACGCCCCATAATAGCCGAACATGATGACGAAGGTAAAATACGTTTTACAGCCTCAAAGACATTGAAAGATTTCAAGATCATAGATCTATGTGATGTTATCTATTCCGATGGCAAAATAAATGTAACGGAGAGAGAGCGGCTGAGCATGGTTTTGGAATCCGGACAATCCATTAGTATATATATGCCGTTTCTCGGAGACGGGCCTGAATATGCCATTTCATTTACAGATTCATTGGGAAAAATAATTAAAATGACCGTGTCGCTTAGTGGAATGGACGGTTCCATAATATTAAATCAATACAACTGGTAAGTATTCAAATTAAAAATATTGCAGGCGATGATAAATCTCATAAATCAAAAGCTTGCCAATTCCGAAAATTCCTATATTCAATCAAATTGTCTGGGAATGGGTTTTGAAAAATCAATTGAAAAAAAGGAAATGATATAACCCATTTTTATATAAACAAAAGAGATGAACAAGATTCTCATTGTAGAAGCCTCCATCTCTGACTGTCGGCTTATGTCGGGCTTGTTTACGCGAGCCGGATATGAGCCGATAGCCGTAGATAAGATGGAGGCAGCACAAGAAGAGGTGGCAAAGCTGCCACCAGGCGCTGTCGTGGTCGCGGCGATGAAATTCACCGGCGGCACGGCACGGGAGTTAATCAACTGGCAGAAGTGCGAGGGTTACAAGTTCCCCGTTATTGCCGTAGTAGATAATCTGAATCCAAGCGATTTGCTGGAATTGATACGAAGCGGATGTGCTGTAGATGTAATACAACGACCTGCCATTGACAAACAACTTGTTGAGACGGTGCGAAAATACATCAGGGATGTTGGCACCGCAGATGAATTATTGATTCATCGCCCAAGCAAGGAGTTTGCGCGCATCGAGAAAGAAATCACGCGCATAGCCTCGGCTGACGCAAATGTGATAATCTTTGGTGAAAGCGGCATGGGCAAGGAACAAATCGCAAGGGAAATATTTCGACAGAGTAACCGAACCGACAAGCCTCTCATAGTAATAGAGGCTGGTGGTGCCGCTCTTATAGGTGAACATAATCCGGATTCCGAAAGGAGTGAGATGTATAACCGTATCGGCGGCTATTTCAAGAAAGCGGCCGGAGGTACCATCATCCTCAAGAACGTGCATCTGCTCAACTTCGATAAACAATCGGTCGTGCTGCATATTCTGAGCGAAGATCACCCCGATGTTCGCGTAATCTGCACTGCGGAACCGGAACTGTTAGAATTGGTAAGCGACAAGACCTTTAGGTCAAACCTGTTCTTCAATCTCCGAGAGATGGACATAACCGTCAAACCGCTGAGGAAAGTAACGGAGGACATTCAGCCGGTAGCCGAGTTCTATCTCACGCAGTATGCCGAGGGACACCAGGATTCCGTGAAACACCTTGATGCATCGGCAGTCAAAACTCTGAAACATCATAACTGGCCCGGCAACATCCGAGAATTGAAAAACGTGATTCAGCTTGCCGCCGGGAATGTGGAAGGCAATGTGATTACATCATCCGACCTCTCAATAAGTCGCTCGTCGCCAGAAGTAGCTGACAGCCTTCTTCTCAGAAATCCAAAGGTTGAGAAACAGAGGATTGTCGATGCTCTTGGTAAAACGGACGGCATTATCTCGCAAGCGGCAAAACTGTTAGGAATTAGCCGTATAACCTTAGCCAATAAGATGAAACTACATGGCTTGAAATAAAAACAGCCTCTGAAAGCCTGTTAATTCGCAAAAAAAATCACTAAATTTGTGGTAAAATTGGAATATTTGGCGATTGGAGAGCCAATCGCATTGAACTGATACATAACGTAAGACGCTTATAGCCTCATCTGAAGATCTGGACAATTTTCATACTCAAAGCTATAGGACAGAACTTGCGCTATGCAATTGCATAGCGTGCATCTGCCTATTTGAGTAAGCCAGTCCAGAGGCTCAGAGAGTATGGTGGATGTGCGCTTTTTTTATGCTCAAAATTGATAAGTCACTTTGCAGACTGTAATTGTTTATACAATATCCACCATTAACATTCCTAAAAATAAAAACGTCTCATCACTGTAAATACGCTGAAACACACACTTTTCGACTTTAACATTTTGTCCTGTAATCCATTTGTAACGCTAGCTGGTTCTATCCATCGAGAAACAAATACATAGAATGTAGAACCCAAAAACACCAGCCCCGATATGGACAACATCTTAGCCCTTACCGAGACCGAATTTTTCAGGAAGCTCCGCAAGGGGCTTCCTACCGAAGACCTACACGTGGAATTGCGCGACTTCATCATCCGTGTCCACGAAGTTACCCACCCCGCATCGCCTCACCGCTTCTATGCGCTTGAAGCCCTTGTCATAGCCGACATAGAGCTTAGCCAGTTCAAGACCAGCGATGCGCTGACAATAGCTAACGAGGCTCTTTCAGCCGCCATCAACCGTGCGCACGATTACGTCCTCATGAAACTCCATGAGCACCGCAATCTTCTCGGCTTCATGCCGAAAGAAAACGGCACCGAGATAGAAGGAACTCTCAACTGGTCGATGGACAAGACCAAGTTCTCAATGCTCTGCATAGCCTTGAAAGTGGGTAAATGCTTCGGCAACAGCTCACTCGACAAGATAGTGAAGATGCTCGGCAAAGCGTTCAACGTCAAAGTCTCGACTCAGTACGTGCGCAACCGAATACAGAGCTTTATGCAACGCAATCAGGATTACAGTCCTACGGATTTCATCGAATATCTGCTCCACGGTCTCAAAAACTTCATGCTCGGAGTGCGTGATGAAGAAAAGACCGCCTGATGTCCAACCACTAAATCCGACCGATAAAGAAAGATATAAAGAATGAGTATTGACATGTGATCATTTGGGAAGAAACCCTGCTCCTCGTGATGAAGAGCAGGGTTTCGTCTATATTGGGTATATGATTCAGAATTGCTTCGGGAGCAATTTGCTGAGAACAGGGTCTTTGGATATGCGCTCCAGTTCACGGACGACAATCTCGCGTACATCCTTCTTGACCATATCATAGTTCCGTTGGATGACTTCCTTCATGATAGTCTTATCCGCAGTGTCATCCTTGAAATCAGTCAGTAAAGGTATCGGCACATACCGGGATTCTTCCGCCTTAACCTTATTGGAATCAACGACAATCTCGGCATGGAAGATCTTCTGATTGATGCGCTGGTCGATATTGTCGGAGACAGCACCGACAAACATTCCCTGCGTCAATGTCGATATTTTGCTCTGCGGAATAAGGCTGTCCATCTGGGTATTGATGGAATGGCTTACGTCGTTGCGGTTGATGCTCATAGACTGTCTTTGCTGGAGAACTTTGCCGAATCTTTCGGATAAGGTCTTGGCGGTCTCTCCGACAACCTGCCCGGAGAAGATGTTGCCAACGGTGTTCATCACCACCGCCGCCTCCTTGTCTCCATAGTCGCGTTTGAGCTGGGAAAAGTCCTGAAAACCGAGACATACAGCAACCTTGTTGCTTCGCGCCGTAGCTATGAGATTGTCAAGACCCTTGAAATATATGGTCGGCAGCTCATCTATTATTACTCCGGACTTCAACATTCCTTTCTTGTTTATCAGCTTAACGATTCTGGAATTGTAAAGACCGAGTGCCGCTCCATAGATGTTCTGTCGGTCGGGATTATTGCCCACACAGAGTATCTTCGGTTCTTTCGGATTGTTGATGTCGAGAGTGAAATCGTTACCGGTCATAATCCAATATAGCTGCGGAGAAATCATCCTTGTCAGAGGAATCTTTGCCGAGGCTATCTGACCCTGAAGCTGCTCCTGAGCATTGCCCTGCCATGCGTCGATGAATGGCGAAAGATAGTTCTCTAACTCTGGGTAAGACGTGAGTATAGGGAAAATCTGCTCGTAAGGGCGACAGAGAAATTCAATAGCATGGGGGAAGGTACAGAATTTTCCATTCTCAAAACGCTTCAAGTACCAGATTATAGCGGCGAACAGAACAATAGGTGACTCTACGAAGAAGTCGCCCTGCTTTTGCAGCCATGTCCGGTTAAGGTTCATCATGATGGTGTATGCCGACTCGTATGCGTCGGCAATATCCGTCATGAAATCCGGATGTATCGGGTTACAGCGATGCGAGTGTTCCGGGTCATCGAAATTGATGAAACAGAACCGTGGCTTGACCTTGCCATATTTATCCATATTGGCAAGCATGTGGTTGTAGGCGATAGTAGTGAGGTCCGGGCACTTGTAATCATATACATACATTCCGAACCATTTCTCTATCTGCTGTTTAATAAAACTGTTGACCACCGCATACGACTTACCGGAGCCGGGGGTACCGAGTACGATAGTGGCACGGAATGGATTGACGACATTTATCCAGCCCTTGTGCCATTTCTTTTTGTAGAAGAACTTTGTAGGCAGATTGACTGAATATTCGTTATCCAGTATTTTTGTCTCCTGCATGAATGATTCATTCTCCTCATTGAAACGGTCATCCATCATGTTGTTTTTCAGCAGACGGCTCATCCATACGCCTCCCAACAAGAGGCAGACAAATCCGGCGATAGTCGTAAGGATATAGAGGAAGTACCAGCCAAGATATACCATCCACCAGTTGAGAAAGAAAAGGACGGCTCCGATTCCTACGAACATCCATATCTGCGGCCATCGGATTTTCTCATTTTTCACACCTTTTGTTCCGAAGCATGATAAGGCAAGCAACAGAAGTGCCCACCATTTGACATTCCACGGGTTAGCGAAAAGACTTCCCGCATCGTTGAGGTTGCCGAGGACCTTCATTGTCTCGGCATGGAACCGCCAGCCGCCTATAAGCGACTGGCAGAACCAATAGATATTTGCGACCACCAGCACTATGCTTACACCACGGAGCAAGTCCATGATTTTAGCCAATGACCGGAGGTCATCTTATTGTTGACTCATAATAATTTCTGTTTAGCGTTTATAATTTCGGTCCGCGACGCTTCTTTTTCTTACGCCGCTGCATCTCTCGGTAGAAAGCTTCTTCCTGGGCATCGAATCCCGGTCCTACGCTGAACAGACCACCAAGGCCATCGAACATAGATGTGTCGTTGTAGCCTTGCGATTGGCTCATATTGGCATTCAGACTGTAAGATTGCGCTTGACCGGTAGGTTGAGTTGAGGATGTTCCAGTTCCCGATTGATTGTTACCCGATTGATTGTTACCAGACTGACTATTGCCCGATTGAGTCTGCTGCTGACTGTTGTCTGGAGTGCTGTTGTCAGGCTGCACATCGGTCTGTGCATCAGGTTGTATATCGGGTTGAGGAGAAGCGATGGGATTCTCTGCGGGATTGTTGAACCAGTTTTCGAGGGCGTTGGCAGAGAAACTTCTTCCGAGTCGGGAGCCGTTGAGAACCGTCATGGAATCGTGATCTATGTATGTCGCTCCATAAATGCGTCCTTCCTCAGTATAGCGCAACACAAGGTCGATGTTCTCGGCTTTCAGTCGGGCAATGAAATCTTCCTTGCCTGTGGACTGAGACATAATTCTTGACACTTTCTTTTTCAGTGGCTTTATGTCTATCCGTTCTTTCGACCGTTCATATCGCTGGTCTATCGCTTCTCGACCGGCAAACTTGCCGAGGCGTGAAGCCTTGAACGGAGAGGCGATAGTCTTACCGTCATCATCGGTGGCGAAATATACCAGTCCATGATATTCTCTGCCGTTGACCCTGCCGTCTGCTTCCTCACACCTTATATTATATAAGGAGAGGATTGCGTTATATTCTCCAAGTGTCTGGAATTTATAGCGCATACCGACCATCTTGACGGTATTGGCGACCTGTCGCTTGATGTCGCCGTTAGGATCAATCTTCCTGATGGGCATGTCAGGAGTGATTTTCTGACGCTCGGCAGTATGAAGCCCGTACTTCCTTTCAATTTCGCGGGTAATCTCTTTACTGCGGTAATAATTGTTTCTGGAGTCAATGACGGAGCCGTCTGGCCTTACACGCAATGCCACAATGTGGATGTGGTGACGGTCAATGTCCTCATGTTTTACGACAACGTATGGCATATCTGCAAATCCCATCTTTTCCATATACTCATTGGCGATCTGTATATATTGAGCTTCACTAAGCCGGTCATCGGGATGCGGATTCAATGATATGTGCATCATCGTCTTCTCGGCTTTGGTAGCCTGCGGCATCCACCGTTTGAAATCCTCAAACACGCGATGGATGTTTATCTTCCCTGTACCATCATTATAGATTTTGTTGGTGTCGAGAACGCGCCCATGCCCCTTATTGATTTTCTCGCCATTATAAACCAGACTACCGTAAAGGGAATTCCCTAAAGAGATTTTTGCGACCATTGCTCGTCGAACTGACGTGCGAGCGCGACAATCTCGCGGTTGAGTTTCACAAGCTCGATAGTCATGTTCTCTATTTTATAGAGAGCCGCCATCGCCTTTCTTTCGTTGAAATTCTCTTTGAGTGTCGTGAGTAGAAGATTGTAGCTGATGCGTATTTCACGGTAGTGGTTGTTCATGTTTGACAGACGGTCTATAAAAATCCGGCTGTTGTCGTCGATGTAATGAACCTTGAAAGTCTTTCCGAAAACCTGCATCTTGATGAAGGCAGAGAGCGATTCTATGCCCGATTGCTGTTGCATTGCCAGCAACTGCGACTGTTCCGAGGCGGTGAAGTTCACCGAACATCGGAATGCTGTGGATGGGTCGGTCTTCTTGTGCCTCCCTCCACGGTAATTGTTTCTGTTCATAAATACGTGGGATTTGGTGGTTAAATGAATAAGGTGCCGAAAGCACAGTAGAAAATCTCATGGCGATTACGACTTTGGAGTAAGCGCAACAGCTCCATGCAATGGCAAGGGGTTTATGCTGCAAAATGAGTTTCATGCAGCGTAAACCATACCTTGCAAGGTTCATGTGAACCTCGAAATCTAATGCTTACAGGGATAACTGCGCGAATAATGAATCGGTGTCTTCAGACACCGATTCGTTGAGAAAAGTCGTTGCTTCAGTCCGACCCATATGGAATCATACACACTAAACATAGGTATAAGGGTGATAATTCCAAGCCTCGCGCGAGAACTTTCTTTGATAAGAGTAACAATCAAATAGGGACAAAATGTTTCCGGCAATTTTCCCAAATGCCCGGATATGACCAGGATATGAATTGAAATGCACATTTCGTAAACGAAATAATCTATTCCCGGACAGTCAATGTTTCACTTACGAAAGCAGTCAGGCACTTGACTTGATTACTGGACTTGTGAACAGCTGCAATATCGAGCATTCATATATTTGGTTGCTTTGTTGACTTATCTGCTATGCAGATGCTCAATGATTCATCTGACTGATTGCAGACCTGTCTGACCAGCTGACTGACCGACCCCTCCTGCAATCAGTCCCACCCGGCTGACTGGCTGAACGGACAGACAGCAAAATGGATGTCTGAATGAGCAAATGCCCGGATATGCCCACAATATGAACTGAAATGCACATCTGAGAATCTTGAAAATCTTTTTTCTCAAACCTCGCGTTTCACTTACATACGACTGATAAACCGCCAGGCAAATTCAATACGCCGACGGTAAAATGAAAAAGCTGTTTCAGCTTCCATTGCAATCAAGCAGGGACGGAGGTGACGACACTGACGGCTGACTGAACAGACGGAAAGACAGATGACTGTCTGAATTGCCGAATGCGTGTATGTAAGAAAGGCAAAACAGTCACCTTGTCAGTAAAACTGTCAACCAAACAGTCAGCTATGTAGCTGAAAATATCGCCGGCAATTCAGACATATAAACGGATGTAAGACAAAACCGATGAACAGCTGGCATCCTATCTTTTCGCCTGATTGTGGAATCAGTCCGACCCATTTCTCTACATATCAGCGCCGGCCACTCCGAAGCCATCTAAGGATTGTGGCAACCAATGGCAACGTGCCCTCCCTGAGTTTTTCAATCCCACAAACAAAAATTATTATGAGCGAACCAGTATTTATCGCCTTCGCTTCCCAGAAAGGAGGCTCGGGCAAATCCACGCTGACGGCGCTCACGGCAAGCTACCTCCATTATCTTGAAGGAGTGGATGTGTTAGTAGTTGACTGTGATTTCCGACAGTACACCCAGAAGGATTATCGAGACCATGACATTGTCGTGATTAACGAGACTCCGGCTTTGAAAAAGACGTTCATGAATTTCTACAAGAAATTCAACAAACAGCCATACGAGATTCTGTATGTCACTCCGGCTGATGCCATCGAAAAAGCCGAGGAATATCTTAAGGAAGATCCGAACATCAAGGTTGTGTTTTTCGACATCACCGGAACCATCAACGACATGGACCTTGTCAACCTCCTTGCAAGGATGCACTATCTTTTCGTCCCGATAACGACTGACACCGGCGACATGAAAAAGTTCCATCCGCTTTGCCAACAAGGTCATGAGCGAGATGGTCGCCCCCGGCGGGTCTTCTATCCGAGAGATTAAACTCGTCTGGAACAGAATCCCCGTCCGCAAGAAGATGAAACTTTGCGAACTGATTGACAACTACCTCGAAGAACTGCATCTGTCATCGCTCAACACCGTCCTTAACAACAGTGTGAAGTATTCCAAGGATGACGGAACTGGGAAAAGACCGACCATATTCCGATCGACGATGATGCCTCCCGACAGGCAACTACTAAAAGAAAGCAATCTGCCGGAACTGGTGAAGGAAATCCGTCAAATCATAAACGTGTAAGCGTATGGCAGATGACAGCATGAAAGGATTCGATGCCGCTAACTTTCTCGACAATTACCGTGAGGATATAGCGACACCGATCCGAAAACCTAAGAAACAGTCTGTGCGCCAACCGGAAGCCGAACCACCGGAACATGAGGTAGAGACTCCGCCACCCAAATCTCAAAGTGTGTCTGCCAAAGCAACTTCCAAAACAAATACCCATTCTTCCAGGAAAGAACCGGACACAACATCCGACGAGGACACCTACACAAACGAATACCTTGTTGAACGTGTTCCCATTGGATTTTCCAAATCCGGATGGCAGGTGGCAGTCTCGGAACATCATCACGATAAAATCGTGAAGATTATCGCCATTCTTGGCGAAAGGCTGACATTCGGAGGCTTCATTGGTAACATTCTTCGCAAGCATTTCGAGGAAAACAAGGATGTGATCCGCCGGCTCATATCAAAGAATACTGATTTCTAAACACTAAATCCAATTTTATTCACAGAAACATGAACAATCCAAGATTCTGCGACCTTCATGCCTGCGGCGTGAACATCGCAAAGGAGGTAGAAACCGGTCCCCCCGTTGAAAAGGACATTGCGGCCTATCGTGAGGAGTTTCTTACCCCGTACACTGTCGGAGCCAGAAAGGGAGTATTCGTACCCCGTGAACTGGTTGACAAACTCGCCAAGACGGTCGCACTGTTCGGTAACCCCGACCTCACAATCGGCGCATACGTGACAAGTATTATAATTTCTCATCTTGCCGCGAACAGAAGCGTCATCAACGAAATGACCGGACGTGGCTCAAAAACCGTACTGGTATAATGGATAGATTATATTATTACCTTTTCTATGGCTCGTTTACACTGATGCTAATCCTACTTCTTTTCATTCTTCTGACTCAACAGCGTTGCCGGGTATGGTCGAAAAGATGCGCCCGCAAGCTCGATAAAATCCGTGATGAAGTCGAAAGCGTGAAGTATTCGACTGAATCGGCGATAACGCGCTATCTTTCGGATTATATCCCGGACAAGATACATGCCATTGTCTCGGAATTGGTAGAAAAGCATATCCGAGAAAGCGACTATCCGCGCGAGGTGTGTCAAGAGGATGTCGAATTTGTTCCTGCTTGCGAGGAACCTCAAACAAGCCCTCTGAAACCGTTTAACATCAATGATCTTCCGAAGATGGAGCTGGACTACGAGGACAGATTTGGTCCTGTAATTATGGAAGCCTTAGCATTGGAGCAGAGCTACTCTGACAAATACATAAAGCGTCCCGACATCAATCTCAATGCTATGGGGATGAAGCGAGTTGCCTTGTTGCCTGAATATTGGGCTAAACTGACAAGTCTCGGATTCGTCAATGAGACTCCGGTATCCGTAAGTGCAATTGTGTTCAACATTCTCACGGAACATTTCAGCACCTACGGCAAGGAGATTGACGAACTTGTCATCATCGGCAATCGTAATAAGAAGTATGGCTATGAGCGGTATTGAGATTTTCATCGGAGGGGGTATCCTTGTATGCAATGCCGTTCTGGTCGCATACCTATTGAAATCCAACCGCAACGGCAAAAAGGAAGTCACCGAAGAAGTTCATTCCAAAACTGTGTCTGAAACAGATGCAGATTCCAATGTCCCAAGTCCGCCTGAAACGCAGCCTTATTCAGACTCCTCAGACAAGGGAGATGCACCGAGTAAATTCAATGTGGATGAATTTATGGCAAAAATGGCTTCGGATATTGTATCGGATGTAAAGAAGCAACTGCCGAAAATGTTGTCGGAAATGGTTGGAGAACTGAAATTGCAGGATGTCGAATTTGTTCCTGATGACCAGATTGAGCAGTTCACTCCGGCGAAAGTCATAGCACCGTTGGATGCTGAAGAAATCGACGACGCTTTCAATACCGATATGAGGGATATTGACGATGCGCCTCCTTCCGAACCATTAGCCAAAGCATCATCAATAGATGAACTTGAAGAATCCGTGGCAACAGCTGTGAATCCGGATTCTACAGACGAGGAATTGGCCGCTGCCGGCAAAATCATAGAGCCGTATAAAGATACTCAGCTATATGATGTGATTACATCTAATGAAGAAATCGACCGTCGTGTAGAACTGTGTTTCAGGCTTTCCATTCAATCTGAAATCTCATTGAAGAAGATTCCTTCCAAGAAGCCGAAGTCAGAGACAACCAAAACTCCAAAGGGTGTAAAGAGGTCATTATCCGTTGACCTCGACAATGTCGATCCGGAGGACTTCGATGTTGCCGACATCTTGAAAAAATAATCGGCAAAACCACTAATCCGCGTCCGCAAGGACAAAAATCCCCAAATTATCAACCCGAAGTGTGGGCTGCTCCCGATTGCGGAGCGGTCGGGGGCGCCTCATGCTTCACAAAAACTGAAACAAGAACATGAAAATGACGTTTAAGAATCTCAAAACCACTGTTACCACTCTATTCTCCTCTCTCATCTCTACCCGAACGGGTCAGGTCGCCATGTTGTTAGTCATGGCACTCGTAACTGGCATCCGTGCCCATGCCGCCGGCAACGGCATGGCGGGTATAAACGAAGCGACCTCGATGGTGACTTCATATTTCGACCCCGGTACCAAACTGGTATATGCCATCGGCGCCGTGGTGGGTCTCATTGGAGGCATCAAGGTCTATTCCAAATGGTCGAGCGGAGACCCCGACACCAGCAAGACCGCCGCGTCATGGTTCGGAGCCTGTATCTTCCTCATCGTAGCCGCTACCATTCTCCGCTCATTCTTCCTCTAATCATCTGAGCCAATGGCCGAGTATGCAATCAACAAAGGCATAGGACGGTCGGTGGAATACAAGGGTCTGAAGGCGCAGTACCTGTTCATCTTCGCAGGCGGATTGCTCGCCCTGTTCGTGGTGTTCGTCATCATGTATATCGCGGGCGTATCCCAATGGATCTGCATCGGATTCGGCGTAACTGCCGCCTCAGCTCTTGTCTGGCTCACCTTCCATCTCAATGCCAAGTACGGCGAACACGGTCTGATAAAATTAGCCGCTGTGAAATTTCATCCCCGCTACATCATCAATCGTCTGCGCCTTAACAAACTGATTAAAGGAAGAAAATGAGAAATACACTAAAAGCCACAACGCTGGAATCGAAGCTGCCACTTCTCGCAGTCGAACATGGTTGCATTATCAGCAAGGACGCCGACATTACAGTCGCTTTCGAGGTATCGCTGCCGGAGCTGTTCACAGTTACCTCGCAGGAGTATGAAGCCATGCACGGTGCATGGTGCAAGGCAATTAAGGTTCTGCCTCACTATTCGGTGGTGCATAAGCAGGACTGGTTCGAGTCAGAAAGATATAAGCCGGAACTCCAGAAGGATGACCTCTCATTCCTCGACCGTTCATTTGAACGTCACTTCAACGAGCGTCCATATCTGTCGCACCGATGCTACCTCTTCCTTACCAAGACAACCAAGGAACGGGCGCGTCAGCAGAGCAACTTCTCGACGCTCTGCCGTGGACGACTGACTCCGAAGGAACTCAATCACGATATGATTGTCAAGTTCATGGAGTCGGTGGAACAGTTCGAGCGCATCATCAACGACACCGGCTATATCAAACTGCGCCGGCTCTCGGACGATGAGTTGGTCGGCACCGAAAAGAAGTCAGGACTTATCGAGAAGTATATGTCCCTCTCGATGGAGAATGCAACCTGCTTGGAGGACATAGACCTCTCGGCACAGCAGATGCGAATTGGAGACAAGATGCTCTGTCTGCACACTTTGTCCGACACGGATGATCTGCCGGCAAAGGTCAGCACCGATAACCGGTATGAGCGGTTATCGACTGACCGAAGCGACTGCCGCCTTTCATTTGCAAGTCCCGTCGGGTTGCTGTTACCCTGCAACCATATCTACAATCAGTATATCCTGATTGATGACCATGACGAGAATCTTGCGAAGTTCGAGAAAACGGCAAGGAACATGAACAGCCTTTCGAGGTATAGCCGAAGCAACGCCATAAACCGCGAGTGGATAGACCGCTATCTCAACGAAGCTCATTCCTACGGACTGACCTCGGTCCGGGCCCACTTCAACGTGATGGCATGGAGCGACGATACTGAAGAACTGCGACGCATCAAGAACGATGTCGGCGGTCAGCTTGCCACTATGGGTTGTATGCCCAGGCACAACACCATCGACTGTCCGACACTGTTCTGGTCGGCGATGCCTGGCAATGAGGCAGACTTCCCTGCGGAAGAATCGTTCTACACGTTCATCGAGCCTGCCACCTGTTTCTTCACTGCCGAAACCAACTATCGCTCATCGTTATCTCCATTCGGGATAAAGATGGTCGATAGGCTGACCGGAAAACCTATCCACTTGGATATAAGCGATGAACCGATGAAGCGCGGTATCACTACCAACCGAAACAAGTTCATCCTCGGCCCGTCAGGTAGCGGAAAGTCGTTCTTCACCAACCACCTTGTACGCCAGTATTACGAACAGGGAGTGTGACGCGAAAAGCTGTGTAAGTGATTGTGCAACTTTAGCTTAGAGAAGCATTGATTGCACCTGCAATTCCGTTTGCAGTAGTCTGAGAGTACGTGCATTGAGAGTAATCAAATTGTGCGAAGCTACTCTGACAAAGTACCCTTTCCGAAAGGAATAGACCGAAACGTGAGCGGAGGTCAACGGCGGATAGCATCGTTCCGCCGAGGGGCGAGACTTGATGGTATGGTTAACTCAGTGTGAACGTCTGATAAACATCGTTACGTAGAACAAGCCTAATGATGTTGTTGATTTTACTCTTCCGAGTAAAATCTGAGGCTTGAACCAAAAGGTGCGCAGTCGGTTAACTCCCTGTCCTTGTGGGGTTACACGGACATCAAGACTGCCGGTGAATAGGACGGACCTAACCCATCATTGTCACTTACACGGAACGCGGCAAGTCCGTATCTCTCCATTTCTTATGGAATGGTAAGCGAGCCGTAAGGCAAGCCTATAGGGGATGCGGATATAGGAACGTGGAAAAAGCGAATGCCGCTCTGTAATGGAGCGGATACGGATTGACCTCATTGTCATGTATGGCAGAGAGCCATATCATCCGACACGAAAGTGTGCCCACTTCCACAAGGTAACTCTTTACAATAAACTTTATAGAACTTCTAAAGAAAGGAAAGCAAATGAACGAATCGAAAGAAACGTGTGCGCCTGAAAATGTAGTCCTTAATTACACCGAGCGTTGGCAACGAATTGACCGTCGCAAGGCTGAGGATTATGTTCGGAAGCTGCAAGCACGTATTGTAAAGGCTCAGAGGGAAGGCAAGTACGGCAAGGTTAAATCCTTGCAATGGCTGCTGACCCACTCGTTCTACGGTCGTTATCTTGCCGTAGTTCGGGTTACTACAAACAAAGGCAAGAACACTGCTGGAGTTGACCGCGTAAAGTGGTCTTCCGATGCAGCCAAAGCCAAAGCTATCGACACACTCAAGCGTCGTGGATATCAACCGATGCCTCTGCGCCGTGTGGAGATACCGAAGAAGAATGGGAAGAAACGCCCGTTGGGTATTCCGACAATGAAAGACCGTGCTATGCAAGCATTGTACCTTATGGCTCTTGACCCTGTGGCAGAAACTACGGGAGATATACACTCCTACGGTTTCCGTAAACATCGGAGCTGCCAAGATGCAATCACGCAATGCCACATTCTTTTATGCAAGGATGACAGGTCCCCTCAATGGATTCTGGAGGGGGACATCAAAGGTTGCTTTGACCATATAAGCCATGATTGGCTTCTCAACAATATACCTATGGATAGGGAAATGTTGAGAAAATGGCTGAAAAGTGGATATGTGTTCAACGGCAGTCTGTTCCCTACCGAAGAGGGCACACCCCAAGGCGGCATAATTTCACCCACTCTCGCTAATATGACTCTTGACGGGTTGCAATCGCTTGTGTCAAAAGCTGTAAAGCCTTATGACATATATCCAAATGGCAAGCGCAAAAGGATTGTACCCAAAATCAATCTTGTCAGATACGCTGATGATTTCATCGTGACGGCAAGAGACAAGGAGACAATAGAAAACATATTGCTCCCCCTCATACGGCAATTCATGTCTGAACGTGGTTTGACACTCTCGGAGGAAAAGACCAAAATAACGCATATAAATGATGGTTTTGACTTCCTCGGTTTCAATATTCGTAAATATCCGAATGGCAAGGTGCTGACCAAGCCGTCAAAGGACAGCATGAAAAGATTTTGTGAGAAAATCAGATTGAAAATCAAGAGCAACAAAACGGCGAAGGCTTCTTCAATCGTGAGAATGTTAAATCCAATGATAACAGGTTGGGGGAATTACTACCGATACGGAGTATCCTCTAAATCATTCTCCCGGATTGACTTTGAAATTTTCAGGTCACTTTGGCGATGGGCAAAGCGACGCCACTCAAAAAAGAGCAAGCACTGGATTAAGGACAAATACTTCCAACAATTAAACGGTCGTAAATGGTGCTTTGCAGCCATAGAGAAACGGAGCAAGTCTCACAAGGACAAGACTCTGCGACTCAAAAGGCTCGGGGACATTTCCATTAAAAACTACGTCCGTGTTAGAGGGGAAGCGAATCCTTATGACCCTGCTTATGCAGATTACTACAAACGCCGCAAAAATAAAGAAACGGAAGAAAAACTCCGAGAGAGAGATAATATGCTGCGTAGTATGTGGCTGCATCAGAAGATGTGCTGCCCTATATGTGGACAAATCATTGATACTGAAAGCAGTTGGGGTACAATTATCCGACCTGTCAACGGTAGACAGTTCAAGCAACTTGTACACAAGCGTTGCAAGGCAAAGTTCTACTCAAAAGTTGTAGGAAATGAGGCGTAACTATTTTCTCAGTAGAAATAGGGACGCGTTGCTTGAGCCGTGTGATGGGAAACTATCACGCACGGTTCTTAGAGGGGAAAGCCCCCGCAAGGGGGCTGACCTACTCGACGCGCATATCCTGCTGATTGATACCGGTAACTCTTACGAAGGTCTGAGTAACTTCATCCACAACCGCACACACGGCGAGGATGGCATATACTACACCTACACGGAGGATAACCCGATTTCTTTCAACCCGTTCTACACGGATGACGGTGTGTTCGATGTGGAGAAGAAGGACTCGATTAAGACGCTGCTCCTGACGCTCTGGAAGTCAGAGGACGACAGAGTGACCAAAACGGAGAGCGGCGAGCTTGGCTCGGCTCTGTCGATGTTCCTTGACAAGATGAGGGCGGACAAAAATATCGTCCCGTGCTTCGATGCGTTTTACGAGTTTATGCGTGACGAATACCGTGCTGAAATGGCACAACGTCCTATCCCCATCTACAAACAGGACTTCGACATCGACAACTTCCTGACGACCCTGCGCCAGTATTACCATGGCGGTCGCTTTGACTTCCTTCTGAACTCAAAGGAGAACATCGACCTACTCGGTAAACGCTTCATTGTCTTCGAGATAGATTCGATTATAGACAACAAGGAGTTGTTCCCGGTGGTGACAATCATCATCATGGAGGCTTTCATCAACAAGATGCGGAGACTCAAGGGAATACGAAAGGTCCTTATCTGTGAGGAGGCGTGGAAGGCACTGTCTTCTGCTAACATGGCGGAGTATATGAAGTACCTCTATAAGACTGTCCGAAAGTATTTCGGTGAGGCTGTAGTGGTGACGCAGGAAGTTGACGACATCATATCGTCGCCGATTGTCAAGGAGACAATCATCAACAACTCCGACTGCAAGATTCTTCTGGATCAGCGCAAGTACATGAACCGCTTCGACCAGATTCAGGAGCTGTTGGGCTTGACTGATAAGGAGAAAAGCCAGATACTCAGTATCAATATGGCGAACAATCCCAACCGCCTATACAAAGAGGTATGGATTGGACTTGGCGGAACACAATCTGCCGTATATGCCACGGAGGTATCGACAGAGGAATATCTCTGCTACACCACCGAGGAAACGGAGAAGATTCAGGTTCTTAACAAAGCCGCACAACTCGGCGGCAGCGTTGAGGCGGCAATCAAGATGCTCGCCAACGAGAGAAGGGAGGATAAGACATGAAGATGAAGATACCCAAATGCTTCCACCAGATACTCGGAGTGATGACGGGCACAATACTCTTTCTCGCCGGCATAGCGGTGTTGTCCGCAGTATTTGTAGGGGCTTACAAGGCTATCCAGTATGCAAAGCCGTTCGTGTCTGATGTGATTATAAACAGCCTTAACCACCTTTCTCAATGGCTACCGTTATGAAAGTTCTCTACATCCTCTGGCTGATACTCATGAGTATCGCACTCGGCTTTATAGCCTTGATAACCTTCCCGCTGCTCCTGCTCTATGTGGGAGTGAAAGTAATCGGAGGCATGGCCTCCAAAATTCGATAATAATATGGCAAACACAAAAGACAAATTCAAAACTGATGACTTCGTGTCAGAAATGATGTCGAAGTATCCACCACTCAAAGCCATGAAGGAGAAACTGTCTTTCTGGCAAGAAGACCCAAGACGGAATCTTATGGGGTCATGGAAATGCTATTCCTTACCTTATGTTGAAATCAATATTCAGGTAGAGTACAACTATTTCCTTATGACGATTTTCGATACGACAGTCGAAGGGGATATGCAATCTTCCTATCATGCCCTTCATAAGGGAGAAACCGACCGTCTCTACTATATAATCTACAAGGGTAAAATTGTAGAGATTATGATAGAGGGAGATATGGATAAGGAAGGAGAAGAAAATGGTCCCACCATGCTTTTGGATAAATACTCATTCTATCTTGAAGAGGGAACCCGATCCTTTGTCCAGGGTACTCAGGCAATGGCAGATGACGACTCCGTAGGTATCGAAGCCATGCACTATCTCGACGAATCGGAAAATAAATCACAACCACTAAAATCCAAAGTAAAAAAATGAGACAACTGAAATTTCTATTCCCCCTTATCGCCCTGTGCCTTCTCTTAGGCACGGGCAGGGCAAACGCCCAATGGACGGTAATCGACCCGTCCAACATCGCCCAGAGCATCGTGAACTCCTCCAAATCACTTGTTCAGGAGTCAACGACCGCAAAAAATATGATAAACAACTTTCAGGAGACGGTCAAGATCTACCAGCAGGCGAAGAAATATTATGACGCCTTACAGTCGGTCAACAACCTTGTCCGCGATGCCCGCAAGGTGCAGCAGACCGTCCTGATGCTCGGCGACATCTCCGGCTATTACGTCAACAACTTCAAGAAGATGCTGACAGACCCGAACTTCACCAGTGCGGAACTCTCTGCAATTGCCTCCGGCTACACCAAGATTCTGGAAGAAGCCAACGCCGTATTGGGCGACCTGAAGCAGGTGGTCAACATAACGACACTCTCAATGACGGACAAGGACCGAATGGATGTTGTTGACAGTTGCCACAAGGAGATGAAGCGTCTGAAGAATTTGACGGCATACTTCACCAACAAGAACATCAGCGTATCATACCTCAGAGCCAAGAAGAAAGCCGACACCCAGAGGGTCGTGAACCTTTATGGCGACGGCTCTGAAAAATACTGGTAAGCGATATGCTTTGCGCGATAGATTTCACAAATCTCCACTCCATACTCCGGTCGCTTTATGATGAGATGATGCCTCTGTGCGGCGACATGGCGGGAGTGGCCCAGGGCATAGCCGGACTTGGTGCCCTGTTCTATGTCGCCTACCGCATCTGGCAGTCGCTGGCGAGAGCTGAACCCATCGATGTCTTTCCGCTTCTCCGTCCTTTCGTTATCGGTTTCTGCATCATGTTCTTCCCGACGGTCGTACTCGGCACCATCAACTCGGTCATGTCACCGATTGTGCAGGGAACAGCCTCCATGCTCGAAGGTCAGACACTGGATATGCAGAAGTACCGGGAGGAGAAAGACCGGCTGGAGTATGAGCAGATGATGAGCGACCCCTCGACCGCCTACCTTGTCGATGATGCCGAATTTGACAGGCAGATAGATGAGTTAGGAGTGACGGAGGTAGGTACAGCCGCAGGAATGTATATCGAGAGAGGTATGTATAAGGTGAAGAAAGCAATTCAGAACTTCTTTCGGGAACTCTTAGAGATGCTTTTCCAAGCCGCGTCCCTCACGATAGACACGATAAGGACATTCTTTCTCATAGTGCTGGCGATACTCGGACCGATAGCCTTTGCCATATCTGTGTGGGACGGCTTCCAGAATACGCTGATCCAATGGATATGCCGCTACATTCAGACATACCTGTGGCTGCCGGTCGCGGATCTGTTCTCCACAATCCTTGCCAAGATACAGGTGCTGATGTTGCAGAACGACATTTCGGAACTGACCAATAATCCGAATGTTGATCTCGACGGGAGCAATACAGCTTACACGATTTTCATGATAATCGGTATAATCGGATACTTCACGATTCCGACCGTCGCAGGCTGGATTATTCAGGCTGGTGGCATGGGCAGCTACAACCGCTCCATCAACAACACCGCCATGACCGGAGGCTCATGGGCCGGAAGTATTGCAGGTGGTGTCGCAGGAAATGCGGCAGGACGAATAGGCAAACTATTAAAGTAAAATTATGGAATTTAAGTCATTAAAAAACATCGAGGCCTCCTTTCGGCAGATAAGGCTGTTCGGCATAGTCATGGTATCTCTCTGCGCCCTGGTAGCAATCGGCTCCGTGGTGCTGTCGCTGAACTTCGCTGAAAAGCAGCGAGAGAAAATCTATGTCCTTGACAACGGCAAGTCGCTTATGCTTGCCTTGTCTCAGGACATGGAGCAGAACCGCCCGGCGGAGGCACGGGAACACGTGCGCCGCTTCCACGAACTATTCTTCACACTGTCACCCGACAAGTCGGCGATTGAGCACAACATCAACCGCGCCATGTCACTGGCCGACAGGAGTGCCTATAACTACTACTCCGATTATGTGGAGAAGGGATACTACAACCGCATCATCGCCAGAAACATCACCCAGGTCCTTCAGGTGGACAGCATAGTCGCCGATTTCAACGACTATCCCTATCAGGTGAGAACCTACGCCCGGCAGATGATCATCCGTCAGAGCAACGTGACCGAAAGGTCGCTGATTACTAATTGCCGGCTGGTCAATACCTCCCGCTCCGACGACAATCCCAACGGCTTCATGATCGAGGGTCTGACAATTTTAGAGAACAAAGATTTGATAACCACAAAACGAACATTATCCCAGTGAGTATAAAACAAAAAATCAGCAACCTCGTGTCGCCCTTCTATAATAAGGTGTGGCACGGGCCCAAGGGGAAAATCAGGGAACGGGTGAAGAAAGCCTGTGACGATATGTCCCACAAGCAACGCCTGACGGTCGTGACCGTTCTTCTCTCGGCGTTCATACTTATCGCGTTCTTCGTGTTCGGACATGCCTGCTACAAGATGGGTGCCGGACACGCACGGCAAGCGGTCGAGATAGAGCATATCCGGCAACTGGAACTTCCGAAGGATAATGCTCCTGATGTTTCATCTTATAATATAAGCCATGAAACTGCTCGATGACCTCAAAGCAAAGTTCAAGCCAAAGACTCCGGCTGAACGTGAGCGGCTGAAAAGAATCGCGGTCTATACGCTCCTTATCCTTTCCTGCCTCGTTTGCTTCTGGATCATCTTCGCACCGAGCGGTGATGATGACGCGGCAAAGGGGAAGGCGAACATGGAGTTGCCAGACCAGACTTCCGCAGGTATGCCCGACACGAAACTGAAAGCCTACGAACAGGAGGCGGCACAGAAAAACAAGTCGCGCAATGACAGCACAATCAACGCCGTATCTCTCCAGCTCGATACAGTAACTGTTCCGGCTGTTCCGACCGTCCCTGATGAAATCCAGAACTCAGCCAACGCCTACCAGCAGGCACAGGCATCCTTGCAGGACTTCTACATTCCGGATTACAGTCAGACAGAACAGGTAGCCGAGTTGCAGGCAAAGATTAATGAACTGGAGATGCAGAACGCCTTGGCGCAGCAGCAGACCCAGCAGCCAAATGAAATGGAACTTCTCGAAAGGTCTTATCAGTTGGCGGCGCAATATATGGGTAACGGCAACAATGGCAACGGCCAGGCACCCCCGGCGCCGTCCGATGAAAAAGGGAAACGCAACGTGCAGCCGGTGCAGAACGTGACCCACAATGTCGTATCGACTCTGAGTGCCGCTACAAACGACCGTGGCTTCAACACTTCTGTCGGCATAAAACGCGCCGTCGGCAAGAACACGATTGCCGCTGTCATAGCTGGAGACCGGTCAGTGACCAACGGGCAATCCGTAAAACTGAGGACAACCGAACCTATGTGGATCGGCAATAGACTTATCCCGCGTCATACCACACTGACAGGAGCGGCAAGGTTGCAGGACGAGCGTCTGGAGATTGAGATAACTTCGGTGGAAACCGGAGGCTCGATTTTTGAGGTGGAACTGAAAGTCTATGATTCCGACGGTCAGGAGGGTATCAACATCCCCAACTCAATGGAATCGGACGCGCTCCATGAAATCGGCGCCAACATGGGCAGCACGATGGGTAGCTCCATCAACATATCCACAGATGCCGGGGCTCAGATTGCCTCCGATGTGGGCCGTGGTCTTATCAACGGCGTGAGCCAGTATCTCACCAAGAAGATGCGGACGGTCAAGGTACATCTGAAATCCGGGTACAAGGTAATGCTTTACCAGCCCGAAAACAATTAAACCACTAAAATCCAACATAAAAAATGAAACTGAAAACAATTATTCTTTCCGCCGTCGCCGTTCTCGGCATGGCAACCCCGGCCTTCGCCAAGAGCAAGGTCGCCAAAAACACCGATAACAACGTGCCGTCAGGCACAGAACAGGTAGCCGAACATGACCTTAAAGTGTACGGCTCCGCCTACACCGACGGCGACAAGTTTGACGGTCTTACCCGCAAGGTGGGTTTCGACCGGATGATTCCGCCTCACGCACTGGAGGTATGCTTCGAGAAAACTACCCACATTATCTTCCCCTCAGAGGTGGTATATGTGGACCTCGGTAACGAGAACCTCGTGGCTGGACTCGCAGATGGTGTAAAGAACGTACTGCGTGTAAAATCGGCCTTCAAGTCGTTCAAGCAGGAGACTAATCTCTCGGTAATCACCGATGATGGAAGCTATTATACTTTCAACGTAAAATTTGCAAAAGAGCCTCTGCTTCTGAGTATTGAGATGACCGACTTCCTCCACGATGGAGAATCTGTGAATCGTCCCAACAACGCGCAGGAGATTTATCTGGAGAAACTCGGTCAGGAGTCGCCGGTGCTGGTGAAACTGATTATGAAGTCAATCTACAAGCATAACAAGCGAGAAATCAAGCATATCGGCTCAAAGCGTTTCGGAGTGCAGTTCCTTCTGAAATCCATCCACACGAACAATGGGCTTCTCTATTTCCACACGGAACTGAAGAATACATCAAACATAGCTTTCGACATCGACTATGTAAGCTTCAAGATCGTGGACAAGAAGGTTATCAAGCGAACCGCTATGCAGGAGCAGGTACTTGAACCGCTCCGCGCCCAGAACTATGTGACTGTGGTACATGGCAAGTCTTCTGAGCGCACAGTGTTCGCATTGGAGAAATTCACCATCCCTGACGACAAGCAACTCGTTATCGAGGTCGCCGAGAAGGAAGGCGGTCGCCATCAGTCTTTCGTGGTCGATAACGAGGACATAGTGAGAGCAAACGTAATTGACGAACTTTCAATCCAGTAATAGCCCATGAAGAAATTTCTTTCAATCTTCGCTGTTGCGGTGCTTTCCCTGTTCGCAGGGGAGGCATTCGCCCAGCGGAATCTCCCCGGAATGTCGGCAGTCGAAGTCCGAGCCGACATGGTAAACGGTTTCTACACCGGCAACTCACGCAACTGCGGCTATAACCTCGGAGTGTTTTACTCGGTAATCAAGGGCAACAATGCCAATACATGGTCTTTCGGCGGCGAATATCTCCAGACTTATAAGCCTTACGGCGAAAAGGGTCGCATCCCCGTGGCTCAATTTACAGGCGAAGTCGATTACAATCTCCGTATTGTCAGCGACTATTCGCAGACATTCCACCTCTATGGCGGTGTGTCGGCACTCGCAGGATATGAGACCGTCAACTGGGTCGAGAGTGTTCTCCGCGACGGCTCGACCATTCAGGCGAAGGATGCTTTCATCTATGGCGGTGCCGTAACTCTTTCGGCAGACTTCTATCTTTCAGACCATGTGGCATTATGTGCGCATCTGAAAGAGAAGTTCGTCTTCGGCAACGATACCGGTCATTTCCTGTTCGCCTACGGCGTTCACCTCAAATATCAGTTTTAGGTTATGCGGTACACGAAAAATGACATCAAGAACATTCCGCTGACTGAGTTCATGGCGGCTCTCGGTGAAAAGCCGGTCAAGGCTTTCGATGACATGAAGCTCTACTATGCTCCGCAGCGTGATGACCCGGAACCGATGCTGGTAGTCGATACCAATACCAACCGATGGTATGACCATGCCACAGACCAGAGTGGAGACATCATCGACCTTGCGGCACTGAAGATGAATCCGAAACTCTACACGGATCCGCGAGATTTCATCATCAAGTATATGAACGACTATGAGCATGGCAAGGAACTTTCGGCAATGGCTCGTCAGCCACTGGAACCGAAGGTGGTGACTCCCGACATCCGTAAAATCCGGCTCACTGATTTTATGAAGGCTCTCGGACAGGAATATCCCGTGGCTGCCGACGGCAATCTCCGTATCTACAAGGCTCCATACGACCCGAAGGGCGAGCCGACAATGGTAATCAACATTGAGACAAACCTCTGGCGTGATACCAAATCAGGAGCATACGGCGGCATATATGACCTCGCTTACGAGATGACAGGCTCTGCCAATATGCGTGAACTGAACATGTATATCGCCGGAGAAATGTCGAATATCCAGAAGGTCGGCATCCGTCAGGAGCCGAAAGTGCCTCCGAAGAATGATGATGTTGCCCGCCCCAAACGGAAGATGCGCCTATGAACATAGACCAGATCAAGAAAATCTTCCTCGTGGAGTTCCTGAACCAGTTGGGCTATCAGCCTACCGGCCGCGACAGCAAAGGTCTGTGGTTTTACGCTCCGTATCGCAGTGAGAGAAAACCGTCGTTCCATGTCAATCCACGCAGGAATGTGTGGTTTGACTTCGGAACGGGCGCGGGAGGCGACATCTTCTCGCTTGCCGGAGAAATGTCCGGTGAAACGGACTTTTTGAAGCAGGCCGATTATATCGCGGAGAAGATGCGCCTTCCGGTCGCTAAACCCTATAAGCCAACGCCGTTTATCGAGGAACCGACCTATGAGAATGTAAAGGTGTCGCGTCTGGAGTCCCCCGTGTTGCTCCGCTATCTTTCCGACAGAGGCATTCCCAAAGATATAGCCCAACGACACTGTGTGCAAGTCGATTATGAACTGCACGGTAAACAGTATTACGCCATCGGCTTCGAGAACAATGCCAACGGCTATGAGCTGCGCAATCCTTTCTTCAAAGGGTCTTATCCTCCGAAGCATATCACCCATATTGCCAACGGCAATGTCCGGTGCAATGTCTTCGAGGGTTTCATCGACTTCCTTTCGGCTGAACGCCTCGGCTTTAACGACGGCATGGACTCGGTAGTTCTCAACTCCGTCTCCAATGTCGCCAAAGCCATAACGCCATTGGCTAACTATACCGTAATCCGGTGCTATCTTGACAATGACGCCGCCGGTCGTGCGGCACTCGCCAGACTCCGGCGTGAGTTCGGCGACAGGGTCATGGACAAGTCGGCACTCTATCCAAACAACAAGGATCTGAATGACTACCTGATGTCGCTCTATCCGAAAAAATCATCAAAACTCAAACTCTGAAAAACGTGAAAACAATTCTCAACAAACTCGGCGGAATCCGCCTTACCACCGGCCGTTTCTTCGGCTTCTGTATTGCACTCTTTGCAATCGTCTTCGCAATGACCTCCTGCTCCGATGACCTCGATGTCCAGCAGTCCTATCCCTTCACAGTCGATGTAATGCCTTACGGTGACAAGATTGTCAAGGGACAGACCGTGGAACTGCGCTTCGAGATAAAGCCGGAGGGCAACTACTCCAACACTCTCTACACAATCCGTTACTTCCAGTATGACGGTCAGGGTACACTCAAACTCGTTGACGGTCCGGTGCTGGTCAACAACGACCGTGTGCTTCTGGAGAGCAAAACCTTCCGTCTGAACTACACCGCCCGCACCTCGGAAGCTCACAAGTTCCTCATCGTGATAGAGGACAATTTCGGCTCGACACCGTGGGAGCAGACTTTCGAGTTCAACGGCAAGAGCGGCGACGATGACGGCGGAGACACTCCCGGAATCATCGGACCGATTGTAGGACCTGTAACCCCGATCATCCGATGAGAAAATTACTGATATTCTTAATGGCGATAGTGGCCGTCACGGTCACTTCGCCGGCTTTCGCCGCAAAGCGAAGTATCATGGAGCTGCCGCTTTTTGAGCGGGCAGTTCTGATAATCAAGAAATTCGAGACGCTCCACAAACCGAAGCACTGGCCCTATGTCGGCTACGGACATCAGGTCCAATTGGGCGAGCCATATCGCCGAGGAGTCCAGCTCACTGAGAAACAGGCTGACGCATTGCTGCGTAAAGACCTCGCCAAGTTCTGCGCCATGTATTCCAAATACGGCAAGGATTCCGTTCTTCTCGGTGCACTCGCCTACAACTGCGGTCCCGGTGTCGTCAACAAATCCACCGTCCTGAAGAAACTCAAAGCCGGCAACCGCGACATCTTCAAGTCCTACGTTTCCCACTGCCGCTACAAAGGCAAGAAACATAAAGGTTTATACACTCGCCGTTTGACCGAGTTCGCCGCACTATTCATTCCGTAGAATCAGCGTCTAATAAATGCACCGAGGGGATGCACTCTTTTCGGAGTGTGTCCCCTTGATGTATCTTGTAGACAAATCAACAAAAATCAAAATGGCTTCGATAAAAGTAAAGTTCCGACCCTCGACTGTCGCTGACCACGAGGGCGCAATCTACTATCAGATTATCCACGAGAGGAAGGTGCGACAGCTTCTGACCGAGTACAAAGTATTCCCTGTCGAGTGGGATGATAACCGTTCTATGGTTACGACCACTCAGAAAAGTGAGCGCAAATCGTTTATCCTCTCAATCCGTGAGCGTATCCGCTGGGACATAGAGCGGTTGACGAAGATTGACCGAAAGCTGGATGCCAACGGTCTGATATACACGGCTGACGATGTAATCGACGAGTTCAACCGCTATGCGCATGAATACTCCCTGTTCAACTTCATGGAGAGTATCATCGCCAAACTGAAACATAACGGCAAAGTCCGCACATCCGAGACCTATAAATCGACTCTCAACAGTTTCAAGAAGTTCCGAGAAGATGAGGATATAATGCTCGACTGCATTACCTCGGAAACAATGGAGGCATACGAGGCATGGCACAAGAATCGAGGGGTCGCTCCGAATACCATCTCATTCTACACCCGTATCCTCCGTGCCGTCTATAACCGTGCGGTGGAGGACGACATCATCGAGAACCGCAATCCCTTCCGCCATGTCTATACCGGTGTTGACAAGACTGTCAAACGCGCCCTGCCGTTGGCTGTAATCAAGAAGATCAAGGCTCTGGACCTGTCCCTGACTCCTGCACTCGACTACGCCCGTGATATGTTCCTTATGAGCTTTTATCTCAGAGGGATGAGCTTTATTGACATGGCTTTCCTGAAAAAGACTGACCTCAAAAACGGCTACGTCACCTATCGTCGCCGCAAGACCTGTCAGCAGCTCATCATCGAATGGACAAAAGAGATGCAGATGATACTCGACAAGTACCCCGAAAACAAAAGCGACTATCTCCTTCCCGTCATCCGCAATCCCGGACTCAACGAGCGATGCACCTACCGCAACACCGGCTACAACATCAACCACAGTCTGAAACGTATCGCCAGAATGGTGGGTGTAACAATCCCTCTAACCCTCTACGTCGCCCGACACAGCTGGGCATCAGCCGCCAAAGCCAAGGGCATCCCCTTATCCGTCATCTCGGAAGGTATGGGCCACGACAGTGAGGCAACCACCCAAATCTACCTCGCCAGCCTCGACACCTCCGTAGTTGATAAAGCCAACTCCCTAATCCTAAAGTCTCTCAAATAGCCTTTGGGTTATAGTCTTCCTAAACTTAGCCATCCCCACAAAATCATTATCGTCTGCCGATTGCGGTTGATTAGTACCGTTAGGACGCTCTGGTGGTACCGCGCCTGGCGGTTGATTGGTACCGCCTTGGGTGGGCACTCGGATTGTACAGATGTGATTAGCGCTGATATTGAAGGCATCTTCAAGTCCTATGTTTCTCATTGTCACTACAAAGTCCAATGATATAAACGACTCTATACTCGCAGGTGTATGGAAGTCGGTACTCTTTTGGGGACATAGAAGCACAGTCCTTTCTATTATCAAAGAAAACATTGGCTTCAACGATTGCGGTTGAAGCCAATGTTTGTGTAGATGTATATGTATATGTTTATGTAGCTCACTTAATGTAGAATTGATCCTTTTCAAAATTTGTTAGTGGGCAATCTTTGAACCTTTCATGTTGCTGATTCATTAAATCTTGAAGATTTGGAAAATCAACAGAATAAATATTACCATCGATTGATGCAATATGAATCTTGCCATTTTCAGCAAAATGAGCAACCGTAAACCCCTTTTCAAAATAGAATGTGTCTACGCATTCAAATGAGTCTGCCCTTATCAACAACAATGTATCCATTACATAATTTTGACCTAATTTGTTTTTCTCGTCATATTCTTTATAACCGGAGCAAAGAATATAATCTTCATCAGGAGATAGTTCAACATCCAGAATTGTACAGAAATCGCTAATGTCATATGAGTTTTTTGATAACGATAGGTCTATCAAACTAATAGTTCTAAAACACCCTTCTCCTATGCAAATAACAACTCGTTTATGTTTCTTGTCCAAAAGCATTTCATCTCTACCAATAACAGGGAAGAGCAACTTATCATCAATAAACCTAATGGTTTTAGACAACTTAACAATCGATTCTGAATTACAATTGATTTTCCAAAGGGATAGTCCCAATTCGTGAATAACCAGCAGTTGCGACTCGTCTATGAAGATTAAATTGTTGTTCCCATATTCATAGTCTAACGAAATCAATTCTGGGATCTCTTTAAAGGATACAGAATATTTCTTGCCTTGAATACTTTTTATGGTCAAATTCAGATGCCGAGAATAAGCTACAATGTGTCCATTGGTAGAGACAGTGAAGGGCAATCCCTTATATATGTGTATCTCCGTCGTTTGAGGATTAGTCCCGCCTATAAGAATAAACTGGGTGTCTGAATATAAATACTTTGCATCTTCCAATATACCTAT